>JACCDP010788421.1_pt1 | contig 58457 bp, 51 predicted proteins | sample 7445841 | NCBI WGS metagenome assembly JACCDP01 (sample SAMN15323441, study PRJNA562643) | freshwater metagenome | isolation source: river surface water | place: USA:Blue River Watershed | collected 2017-08-17 | reverse complement strand
GTACATCTGGATCTTCCGGTTCAAGTGGCACTTCGGGTTCATCTGGTTCAAGTGGAACAAGTGGTTCATCTGGTTAAAGTGGTACATCCGGGTCCAGTGGGTCATCAGGTACATCCGGATCTTCTGGCTCAAGTGGCACAAGTGGCTCTTCTGGTTCTTCTGGTACAAGTGGATCGTCTGGATCAAGTGGAACAAGTGGATCATCTGGCTCAAGTGGAACAAGTGGATCTTCTGGTTCTTCTGGTACAAGTGGATCATCTGGTTCAAGTGGTACATCTGGATCTTCCGGTTCAAGTGGCACTTCGGGTTCATCTGGTTCAAGTGGTACATCTGGATCTTCTGGTTCAAGTGGTACATCTGGATCTTCCGGTTCAAGTGGAACAAGTGGATCATCTGGATCAAGTGGAACTTCAGGTACAAGTGGAACATCAGCGAGAGATGGATATTCTTCTTGGACTCCAGTGTTGAATGGTACTAATTATAATACAACATCATTTAGTTCATTTATTTTCAATGGTACACCTTCACCTGGAACATCCGGTTTGGCTTATTCATTAGAGCAATATCCTTATGGTTCTATTTCTGCTAAGGTGCCTAATACAACAAGTCAAAGATTTATAACTCTTAGTTATAACAGTCCTGTTACTTACGCTAATTCACTTATGTCTGTGAGATTACTCAGTACTGGTACTTGGCAAGGTTATTATACTGGTGTTTACGTAGGACCAAGCGGTACTTATGCCGCGAATGACGTAATTAATGTTGTTAATCATGGAACTACAGTAACTGCATATAAAAATGGAACTGCAATTTTCTCTTCAGGTGCTGCTTTATTCAACCCAGTGTATGGTGGTGTTGAATTTATGAATTCTGGTGACACCTTATCAAGTGTCGGATTTGCACCAGGTGGTTTTTCAGGAACATCTGGGACAAGTGGATCAGCCGGTACTAGCGGTAGAGATGGAAATCTAAGTTGGACTCCAGCTTTTTACGCGACAGCACAATATTGTAACTCAACAAGTTTGAGTTCGTTTAGTGCTACCGCTGCTGGTGGATATATCTCAAGTTCTCAATCATATCCATATGCATTTATGACTATGAGAGTACCAAATAATAGTAACCTAAGGTACTTAACATTGAGTAATACTTTTCCAGCACTTTATACAAATGCCGCTACTACAGTAAACTTAATAGCTGGAGCTTCAGGTCAGTTTGGATATAATGTCAATGGTGGAACATCTTTCACAATTGGAGGATACGCTGCAAATGACCACTTATCTATAATATATGATGGTGTATCTTTCTTGTTCTTAAAAAATGGAGTGACATTTGCGACATACACACCGTTGCCAGCTATAAGTGGAGCATTTTATGGTGGTATATATTTCAACAGTGCAAATGATTGTGTTACTAATGTTCACTTTGGTCCTAACTCAAGATCGGGAGATGTTGGAAATGATGGATCAAACTCAGGAAGATGGATATTACAATCCGGTACCGGTTCATTCTCAGGACCAGGTGGTACTCCGTCTCCACTACCAACAAGTGGGAACTTTGTGGGTAATACACTCAGTATTCCTGGTTTGGCGTCAATATTTGTAAGTGACTTTGATATAAATACTATAGACTATTCTAATTGGTGGAGTGCTGCACAGAACCAATACAATGCTGGAATGCAGTTGTATTGTCAAATTACTGAAGTTCAATCAAATGAAATACTCGGTATCTATGATATTCAGGCATTCACTAATTATTCTAATTACTGGTATGTAAAACTTGGATATGTTGTTGGTAGTGGTACAATGTCAACTAGCCAGACATATACAATATCTTGGATGTATAATGGTGTTTCTGGTTCTTCTGGAATAAGTGGAAATGATGGTTCAAATTCAGGTATTTGGAGATATACAACTGGTGGTTCATCATCACCGGCATCTGGTAGATTTACATCCAACAACTCATCAATAGCATCAGCTACTAACTTCTATTTTAATACAACTACATTCCCTGGTGTGTTATACTCTAGTTGGTTGTCTATTATTGATATATTTAACTTTGGTGGTTATAGTATTTTTCTTCAAATTACTGAAAGAGGAAATAATAGTCAGATAGGTATATGGAATGTAACTGATGTTACTACCAGTGGTGCTACATACTCTATTAATGTTGTCGATCCACTTAACCCTCTTGCTGCAAATGGTACTTTCTCAAATAATACAGATTATACAGTATCATTCGTCATTCAGGGTAAAAATGGTTCAGCTGGCACATCTGGTACAAGTGGTGATGTTGGAAATGATGGTTCTAACTCATCAAGATGGAGATGTAGTTCTGGTTTTGCAACACCTGGAGCAGCTAATTTTACAGCTGATGCAACAACAATACCTGCAATTGGTAACTTTAAGGTACATATTTCTAATGTGGATTTAGTTAACTTCTATAACTGGTGGAATTTAGCAGACCAATTGAACACAGCAGGAAATGAAGTCTATCTAGAAGTTACTGAAGTTGGGTCAAATAATATAATTGGAGTCTATAATAGATTATCATTTACAGACAACACTTCTTGGTGGAATGTTAAAGTTACATATGTGGCCGGTGCCGGTACCTTAAATCCAGGTGAAGTTTATACATTCTCTTGGGTTTACAATGGTCAGAATGGAACATCCGGTACTAGTGGTACTAGTGGAACAAGCGGTAAGAGTGGGGCATCTGGATCTTCTGGTTCTAGTGGTACAAGTGGATCTTCTGGATCTTCTGGTACAAGTGGATCTTCTGGATCTTCTGGATCTTCAGGTACATCTGGATCTTCTGGATCATCTGGATCAAGTGGAAAATCTGGATCATCTGGATCTTCTGGTTCATCTGGATCATCTGGTACATCTGGATCAAGCGGTTCTTCAGGTACATCTGGATCTTCTGGATCTTCTGGTTCATCTGGATCAAGTGGAAAATCTGGATCATCTGGATCATCTGGATCATCTGGTACAACAGGTACATCTGGTACATCATTTGCTGGTAGTCCATATACACGAAATATTTGGGTTGGTATAACATCACCAGCTTCTACTGGTGCAATACCTGGTTCAATTGGTAATCCTTATCCTACAATTAATCAAGCAATTAGCGCGATAACAACGACTGGAGTAAATCACACAATACATGTATTAGGGGGTCAGTACACAGAGACTACAGGTGTTGTTATTGGAACTGATATTAGAATACACATTCAATTCTATGGTGGTAGTAACCTGACAATATCTAATTTAGTAGGACCTTGGTTGTCTCTTAGAGGATCTCAAGTTGGTATATCGGGAAATAGTAGAGAAGATAACTACATATTTTCCGACAGTACTTGTAGCCTTCCCGCTGGTTCTACTTGGTCTGCATATTTTGCAAAGCTGGAGTCTACGACAAAAGAAGCATCATTATCAATTAGTAATATTAGGATACAGTCAAGAGGTAATACTACAAACACTAATAATGGATTGATAACAAGTGAGACCGCAACAGTAAGTATTAACAGTAGTCTTTTAATTTATGGTGCTGATGAGGGAGCAGCAGCTTTTTCTGCAATAACAAGAGTCATCTCAATTTTTCAAACCAAACTTTCAATTAGGAATTCAAAGATATATGTTGGAGCTGCTAATAGTTCCGCAATCGGATTTCAGAATGTTGCTGCTTATAGCAGTTTAATTGATACTACTGGAAATAACTGGTTAATCCCTCAGTCTGGATCTGGGGCCTTTGCTAATTCAAATTTCAGAGCTCTGTCTTGGATTATATATGAGACAAGCTGTACTGTAGTATCTGACCCTGCTGCTAATCCAAGAGTAAGAATCTCTAACTCAACACTAAGTGTATGTCCTGGTGAAGGAAATAATTTCATATACTTAAGAGGATCACCCGGAGCAGGAGCTCAACACGGAATAGTTGTTAATGATGTTTATTTTCATTCAAGATCTAATTTCTCAATACCTATATACTGTGATAGTTATATATCCAGAGAAAATGTATTTATAGGAAATGTAGTTTCATTGAGAACACCTTGGATAGTTGGTAATACAGCATATACTCAATCTAGAACTTCTTTATCATCTAATGGATGGCAAATATCAAACAATATGACTACAGGAGATGCTTATTAAAAAATATATAACTAAGATATGATATTAACATATAGATATGAACAAGATGTAAATGGTATTGGACCACACTACATAACTTCGGAGTTTGGTCAGTATAATATTGGTGGTTTATCAGCTGGATCAAGTAGTACTATTTACTATTTGCCTGCTGCTGATTGGTTTAGTGGTACTGGTTCTGTTCCAGGCGAACATTGGTATATCTATGATATCAAATCATCTTACATTTATCAAGGAGATGGTCCAAAAATATATCCACATCCACAAGATGTAGCTTCGGGTTATGATGTTACTATAAATACTGTGGTGGTGGCTTCTGGTGGTGTTGCAACTTCAACTCCTTTTTACCAATTATTAAGAGAAGGAACAATCTATAAGGTTACTTATGAAGGTTTTTATAATTTCACGGTAGTTGACCTATTAGCTTCTCCTGATTGGTATATAGATATTACATATTCAGCTTTGAGAAGTAATTTATTAGGGGCTGGAAACCTAATTAGAGGAGCATTTTATAGAATAACAGACTTTTTTACTTGTTATGATAGACCTGACTTTTATATGACTCCTCCAAACCCCAGTTTTCCTGGAGAAAGAAACAGAAAAGTTACTTCTGATTTAGTATCTGCTTCAGCTTCAGTGAAACCAGTAGTAGTATTAGCTACTTCTCAAAATACAATATCTGCGGACGCTTGGCAACCTGCTTATCCAAAGGATGTTATTAAATATGACATCACTTGGTCACAAACTGAATTTAAAGGAACTGCAGCTAAAGGTAGAATTACTGAAAGAATTGATGAGTATGGAAACAGAACTGATTATGATCACAGAGATGTTGAGTTTATAAGATATAGGTGGTATGAGCCAAGTTTACAAATAGAAGATATAATTTCTATAGATTTTGGTACAGGTCAATTAGCTTGTGCTGGTGCTGGTTGGTCAAGTCCTCCAACGGTTGGTAATGTTTTGTTGATAGAAGATTTAAATAACAATCAATATTGGGGAGTAAAACTTACTTCTGTTGGTACTAATACGGCTAATTTTACAACAGATTCAAACTACTCAACTGCAAACTTGACTGGTTTAACCGCCAGAGCTTGGAAAACTTCTGCTACAAATCACTTTAGTAGTTTTTGTGAGGTATATTTAGGTCAAAAGGCAGCTGGAGATTTTCAAATTTTCAAAACATTTCAGTGGGCAAATGAAGGTGGTGTAACACAATCAGTAATGAATAACATAGGAAATTACGCTGATGGATTTACAAGTTCCACAGGTAATAGATTTGTTCTATCAAATAATGTTTTCGGAACAAAATGCTATTCGAATGTTTTAGGTCCAGAGTCTGCAAATAACACTTTTGGTGGTACAGAAAGTTCTACTCCGCTTCTTGGAAACTTCTTTAGTAATACAGCTGGTTCTAACTTCTCAAATAATATTTTTATAGCTCCTTACATTACCGGTGGTGTTGGTGATCAAATGCTGAATAATTTTGGTGAGTATTTTTTTGATAACAAGGTGACAATATCTTTTGCTTATAACTCAATTGGTAATAATTGTAAAAATAATTTCTTTTCTCAATTTATCATAAACACAGTTGGTGATAGTTTTTATATAAATGGAAGAATCGACAGATTTTGGAGAGCCGATAATAATCAATATGGAAATGCAATTTACCTTTGTAAAAGTAGTAACATGGGTAGTAATACGGTTGGAAGTAATTATTCTGAAGTAGACTTTGCGGATGGATGTAACAACAATGTATTTGGTAATGGTTGGCAAGGTGTTATACTTAGAGGTAATGTAATTGGAAATGTAATGGGTAATGAAATCATTGGGTGTACATTCGGGGGAGCTGGAGGTTTCCAATACAATACTTTAGGTAATCAGTACTTTAACTGTGAATTTATATCTGACCCAGGAACAACAACCAAGATAACTCACAATGTTTTAGGTAGTAATTATAACTCTGTTGTGATAAGAACTAATTTTTTATACAACCAATTGGGAAATGATAATTCTTTTAATAGTTTTTTAGATTCATCTGCAGGAGGATGGGATCATTCTAATAATGTTATTGGTAATGGAATGTCTTTGAATCTTATAGATACACCAGCCTTTTATGGAAATGTTATTGGAAATTTATTTATAAATAATATAATAGTAGGAGAATTTAGTGAAAATATAATAGGAAACGAGTTTAAAAACAATCCAGTCTCTGGAATGCCATCTGATGGTTTGGCCAAGTTCAATTATAATACTATTGGAAACTACTTTGTGGATAACGTATCCGCTCAGGGATTTTTTTACAACAACATAGGTCATAGATTTACACTAAACACAATAGGACAATGGTTTCAGTCTAATAATACTGGAGATGAATTCAACCACAATACTATAGATGACTATTTTCAACAAAACACTATAGGATCTTCATTCTCATCAAATACCACGGGTATGTATTTTAGAAATAATAAAATAGGAGATTATTTCATGTTAAATACAATTGGAATGTATTTTGAAAGGAATGATATTGGTGATTTTTTTGGAAATAATACTAACTACGGAGGTGGCGCCCTTGATAATGTAATATCTGACTACTTTCAAGATAACAAAATTGGAAACTATTTTGGAAATGATGGTAGTAATACAGATGGTGGAAATTTAATACTTAGTTATTTTAGAAATAATAAAATAGGAGACAACTTTATATTTAATTTAGTTGGTGATTCAGTGAACTCAAATCAGGCTAATTTTACTGATAACAATATAGGAAATGACTTTTCATTTAATATTATTTATGATGGATTTAGAAATAATGAGATAGGAAATGTATTTTTGGGTAATGAAATAGGTAGTACAACATCTTATGTAGCAAACTTTGAATCAAATGATATAGGAAACTTCTTTGGAATAAATATCATATCAGATGACTTTTTAAGAAATAAAATCGGAGATTATTTTGGAAGTGATGGTAGTGTAACTGCGGCTTATCAAACTATTGGTACTAATTTTTCCGATAATATTATAGGAAACTATTTCGGAAATGACGGCAGTAATACACAAGGTGAAAACACAATAGGAGTGGATTTTACACAAAATACAATAGATTCTAAATATTTCTTTGGAGTAATATCTGGTGATGCGTTTAGGTTTAATCACATAAGACAAGGTGCTGATATCAATGGTGTTGACTTTACAGCTACTCCTGCTACACATGTTTATAACGCATACACTTTTATAATTGATAGTTACAAAGATGGAACTGGTACAACAGCGTGGGGTCATTATTATGATGTCAATGGGGGTGTTCCAAATTTATTATATGATAATCCACTACTATAAAAAAATAAAACAATACTATGTTAGTTCTAAACACAAACAAAACAGTTAGAAAGGGAAAAACCTACAATTTACAGTCTCTGTTTAATTTTGAGTTCGATGGTAGACTTTCTGAATTAGAAAAGGAAAGTATTATGAGTTCACTTACTTGGAAGGGAAATCTGGTTGTTGGTGATCAGAGAGAATTAATACAAAAAGTTGATCCTAGTAAAGGAACACCAAGATCCTTAAGTCTATTATCTAGTAGGACTGAAAATTCTATTGTAATTCCCACCGACACTGAAGGAAAGATAGTTTTAGAAGCTAGTTTTCAGGTTGGTGTGGAAATAATTACCACAGAAGTTACATTTAATTTGGCTGAAGATTTATCTCAGAAGCAAGCAAGTAGAGCTACACAACTTAAGTCCGTCAGGACAGATAAGTCTCAAGTAGTTAGACAGAAGTATAATAGAATCAGAAGGGAGTAGCAACTCCTCTTTTTGACACAACAATAGCCGACATTTTATTTGCCCAAATAATAGACTCTGCTATATTCTTTGTTTTATAAAATTTAGTTATAAAAGATGCAGTAAAAGTATCACCTGCTCCACTAACATCTATTGTTTCTTGTGGATTTGGACTTGAGAATAACTCTCCTTTGTACATAGAGCCTTTGCTACCGAGTGTTACAATTATATTATCTGATTCTTTTAAATCCTGATTATTTTTATATTCCATCTCATTTAGTTTTACAAAGTCATAGGAATTAATTATATCACTATTTAGTTTTCTCTTAGAATCTAATATTGACAGTTTTGAACTGAGTCCAATGTATACTAAATCATTATCTGATAAAAATCCTTTATGGTAATCACTTACAATAACAATGTCATAGTCTGAAAATTCAATATTTCTTTGAAACTTACTAATATTTGTCTCACCCTCATCAACTCTTATAAACATATGATTACTCTTTTTCTCCACAAATCTAGTCTTTGTTATCTTTTCAACTTGATGTATGTGTTTTACATTCAATTTTTCAAGTGTTTGTAAATTTCTGACAACATTACCTGACATACCGTTGTTTTCTATAATTTCAATTGGATTTAACACAGGAACTGGAGCTTCTGGTGAAAATCTTGTAGTCTCACAGTATATAAATTTATCCTGGCATGTTTCGCCTATCACAAGTACATTCATTTTCTTCCTAAAATTTTTGTTGTTGAATAATCTTCTAATCTATCAAAGTAAATTACCTCCGATAAATCACTTCCTATAATCATTTTATCTTTGTAATCTGAGCCGATTATAATATAGTCAGAATTCCAAGACTTAATTTGTTCTCTAAGTTCTAAATCACTGTTGAAACTAACTACACTTTCTACAAACCTTATTGACTTTAAGAATTGTATTCTATCTTCTAGTTTATTAAATGGTCTATTTTTACCTTTGAGTAGTTTAACTCTGTCATCCGAGTCAACTCCTACTCTTACCTTTCCATATTTAGATGCAAATTCTAAAAGTCTGATATGGCCGATATGAAGAACATCAAATGTTCCGTTAACCCAAACTCTTATTTCTGAGAATCTCCTTTCCATACTCTATATGAATCTTCGTCAAAGTGTTGTGTAGAGACTTCAAAAATGACACCATCTGTTATTGCTTCTAGTTGGTGTGGTTGACCAGGAAGTTGTCTTACTGTGTCTCCAACTTTAAGAATTGACTCAATAACTTCTGCCGTTTTAGTATCAATCCATCTGTAGATAAATTCACCTTCTTTTACATACCAAGTTTCATCTTTAATTAAGTGATAGTGCATTGAGAACTTAGCACCTTTGTTAAAGCAGAGTAACTTACCACAATAAAGATGGTTGTTAACAAATACTATTTCACTACCCCATCCTTTTGGGACATTACACTCTTTACATTCAATTGCATTAAAGACCTTTGTCATAAATCAATTCTTCTATTTTTTCAATAACCATTTTTGATGAAATCTGTTTAGTGCATTCAAACATTCTTTCGGTGTCTTTGTAAATAGGACACCAGTTCCAATCACCTGCGTCTAATCTACTAAAATTAAAACAACCATGGCAAACATTCTTATTAATTACTCTGTATGTATCAAGAGTAGTCTCACTGAACTCTTCACTAAAACCTGATATTAGAACTGTTGGAAGACCTACTGCCCAAGACAACCAACTTAGACCTGAGCCAAGTCCTATGAAAAATTGACAAGACAACATATCTTCAATCACTGATTCAATTCTACCATCTCCCATAAACTTGGTTATACCGTTTGGTTGTCTGTTGCCCATATAACCATCATTTTCTTTAGAGTATAAAACAACTTCATAACCTTTTTCTTTGAGATAGTCAACAACTTCTTGCCAACCAGTAGGATTGTTCCAATATTTTGATTGAGCTGTTGAGTGTATAGCAATTCCAACTTTCTTCTTTTTTTCTACATTTGGAAGATTTAATTTTGGTCTTTTTTCCTGATAGTCTAATCCTAAAATATCTGTAGCTGTTTGTTGAAGTGGTAGCATTCTAAAATTTCTTGGATTTTTTGTTGTCTCAATGCTTCCATTTTCTTTATAATACCAACCAAGTTTATACATAGCATAAATATTATGAACAACTTCGCCTGGTTGAACAAATTCAATTTCTGGATATGACTTTTTAAACAAGTCATTCCAGAAACTACTAACAATAACATGACATTTATGTTTTTGTTTGAAATCTTCCATATATGGAATCCAAGCTAAAGAATCACCAAGAGACTTTGAGTCTATAGTAATAAAGACTCTCCTATTTTCAAAATCTAAAGTATTATTATAAATAAGAGAACCTCCTTCATATACCTTGGTATTCCATCTTGTGAAATATTCTCTGTTTAGTTTAATCCAATGATTAGCCTTTAATGTTTTCATATAATGACAATTACCAACTTCATCATAGAATTCAACTCTAAAATCTGAGTCATTATTTTCAGCTCTAATTTCTAAAAATGGATTTCCAACAAATGATTGTGTAATTGTTGGTTTAGGAGTAAAGTTTGAATTTTGTTTTATTGGTAAAGATTTTACCTTTTTGTAAAAACTATAGTATCTCTCTTTATAAGAGTTTAACTGGTCATATATTGTTATTGCTGTTGAATCATCATTGAGAAGTTCTACAATTTTTTGAGAAGTAGTATTGATGTTTGAGTCTATTGGATTTATATAATTTGTAAACATACTCATATACTGTGGAAGATTTCTTGCCACAATCTTTAATCCATGTGAGATAGCTTCTCTTAAAACAAGAGGATTACACTCCCAAGTAGAGTTAAACATAAATAAGTCTGCTGCTGTCATGAAAGTATCTACATCAGCTCTTTCTCCCCATACTGTTACATTTGATGGAATATTTTCCATAATTGGTTTCCAATATTCTTCAAAATTTATTGCTTGATTTCCTATAAAATGAAAATGGACATCAGGATTACTAAACTCAAGTAGTCTTGCAATCTCAACACCTTCTTTTTGATTTTTACCAGAAGTCCAAAGACCGACATTGATGACATGTTTTTTGTTTGGATCAAAACCTAATACATTTTTTGCGTTAAGTTTTTGTTCTTTAGTTGGTACTTTATTTTCAATTGGAAACTCAATTACCTCTGAGTAAGAGTCCATTTTAGAGAATGTTACTTCTTTGTGCCAAGGTGAACAAAAAGCATAAGCATCCGGATAGAACTTCTTCATTGTGTTGGGGTCAAACCACACATTATGACAAGTCTCAACTATTTTCCAAGTTCTGTTATTTGAGTATAGTTCATTTAGTAGAGAAATTGGAACTTGATTAAAGGATTCAAATCCTTCCATAATTTCATCAACATGTATTATATCAATATTATTTTCTTTTATAATATTCATTAATATACTTTTATCATCTTCTAAAGTAAAGAAGTTTTCTGGTTTAACCAGTTCTTTTATTCTATTCTTTTGAACTACATAAGTAGGACTAAAGTTTTTAAACTCAACAACAAATATTTCTAAGTTTTCATTTGTTATAAGACTTTCAACTCTTTTAAGTAGAAAAGATGGCATTCCACCTGTTGATAGGTGAGGTGCTAAAAAAAGTAGTTTCAATTTTTCTGGCATGTGTACTAGTTATATTTTTACAGGTATTATATTATTTTTTTAGACAAAGTTATTTGTTAGATATCAAAAAGTATAGATAGAATTTAATATATATGATATGAAACTTGTAAAATATTTTGAATTTCATAAAAAAGATTTAGAGCCGATAAAATCTTTCTATCTAAAAGATGAGATTAATCCAAAGATTTGGAATGATTTTAGTTTAGATAGTGAAGTTAGAGAACAGTTAGTTAGAATCGCCCAAGACTTTTATGAAAAAGTAGAACTACCAGCTGATGTAGTAGATATAGCTCTTTGTGGTTCACTTTGTAATTATAACTGGTCTGAAAAATATTCAGATTTTGATTTACATATCATAATTAATTTCTCAGATGTTGATGAGAATTATGAACTAGTTGAAAAACTTTGTGACTATGCTAAGAAAGTATGGAATGAACAACATGATATTAAGATAAAAGGATATGATGTTGAAATTGCTATTCAAGATTCTGATGATCTTAAAAAAGGAATTTCAGGTGGTAGAATGGGTGGTGTTTTTTCACTTCTTAATAATAAATGGATAAAAAGACCAGAAAGAATAGAATTTGAGCCAGATGAAAAAATGATTTCTGAGAAAGCAAAATCTATTATGATGTCTGTTGATGATATTGAAGAACAATCTGAAGAAGACAAATATGAATCTTTTGAAGGTAAAATTTCAAAAGTATGGAAGAAAATTAAAGACTATAGACAAAGTGGTTTAGAGTCTGAAAGTGGTGAGTATTCTGTTGGAAATTTAGTTTTCAAGTTACTAAGAAGAAATGGTTACATAGGTAAAATTATGGAACTAAAGAGAAAGACCTATGACAAACAATTTAAATAATTATGGATATCAAAATTTCAGAAATAGAACAAATATTCAAAGATGTATTTGAAGAAGAAGATGGTGTTGTAAATAGTGTTGAAACTGTTTATGAGATGTCATCTGATGAGAAGTTTTATAAGCTTGTTATTTCAATTCACGGATTGGCTACACAAGATACTTCAATAATACATACTAAATTTATATTCAAAACAGATTTAGAAAAAAAGAATATTGTTGAAAACTCTTTCATTTATTTATATGATATTAACTGTGTTTATCATAAAATGGAATTTAGTAGTGTAGTTGATTTACAGACCAAAGTAGAAGATGTTATAGATTCTAATAACTTTGGAAATGATTTGCAAATTCTTTCTGACTTTATTGAGGCTCCAGCTATGTTTCTTAATTACTATATGAGAAGGGCTAAAATTACAGATTATTCAATATTTGATGTTGAGTATGAGCCTAAATTTAAGACAACACCTTGTGATAAAACCACATTTGATTTTAAGATTAATATTAATAATAACTACAACATGGGGCTTTCTATCAGAAAGATAGACAGAGAAGATGATGAAGAATTAGACACATATAAGTTTCAATTTAGATTTATGGATGAAATAGAAACTTTTGCTTCAGACACATTAAAGAATGTTCACTTTTTTATAGGCGACCACATTGCAAAAATACTTGATAGAAAACTTAAGAATAAATAATGAAGTATCTTGAAAGATTTTCTAATTACTTAATTGAATCCAATGAAGATATAACTGACTTGTCAAAAGAAGAGTTGCAAGAATTACTAATGCCTATGACAGACTTAGGAATAGAGTATAATTTTTCTGGACCAAGAACTATTACTTCTGGTGAATTTTCTGGATATAAATCAATGAATATTCAAATAAGAAACAATTTCAAGATGGGAGAGGCTGGTGGTTATACTGAACAAATAGTAGATCCAAGATTCTGGGATTTTTTAGATGAATTAATTGCTCTTAAAAATAGACTACAAAGCTCTCAAGTTTCAATTACAACCAATTGGAGACATTATATTACTGTAACTTTTATACAAAAAGAAAAAGTTGAGGGTAATTTATTTTTAATTCAACAACTTTTCAATGAGATGGGTAAAAGAATAAATACCGCTAAAAGTGATTTTTCTAATAATATGTCAAGAAGATTATATAAAGATGAGTTAAAAATAGTTGTCACTTGTGGAGATGGATACACAGATAGAAAGTGGAATGGACTTTTTAGAGACATAGACTTTTCAAAGTTTAATGTTCAAAAAGACATTAGAGATAGTAGATGGGGTGATAAGTCTGCTGAAGTAACAATTACACTCAAAAGTAACTAATGTCGGTTAGATTAATTTATATATAGAATATAAATTAAATTCTCGAAATGACCAAAATAAATACGGATTTAACGATTACTGGAACAATTTACTCACCACAAATTGCTGATGGTTGTGCTAATTTGGCCATAGAAGATGAAAATGGTAATCTAGCTTTAATTGTAGGCACTGGTGGTAATATTAACCTTTATGATAGTGTTATAGTTGGTAATGGAGCTGGATATGAAACTGTAAAACAAAACCTATCAGGTGGTTCTAATGTTTTCATTGGAAAAGAATCTGGTAAAAATACCACTATAGGAACATCTAATGTTTATATCGGAGATTACTCAGGTTTTAACAATATCGCAGGTGGTAATAATATATTTATAGGTCAAAATACTGGTATATGTAACTTATCAAGTCATAATATTTTTATAGGATACTATTCAGGTCAAGCATCTACTGTAGCGGCTGATAATACTTTTTTAGGAGCTTGTACTGGTTTTAGTACTACAACTGGATCAGGAAATACTTTCATAGGTGTTAGTAGTGGTTTATACAATGTTTCCGGATGTGAGAATGTTTTTATAGGTAAAAATGCTGGTCAACAAAACTGTGAAGGTATTCAGAATGTTTTTGTAGGATCTAATAGTGGTGTCGGGGCTGGTGGAAATTTTAATACTTTTCTAGGTCATAACTCAGGTCAAACTTCAACCTCTAACAACAACACATTCTTAGGATATGCTTCTGGTTTTTCAAATACTACTGGTGGTGGTGTTTTTATAGGAGCCTATTCTGGATATAACAATACAATTGGTAGTGGAAATACCTTTGTTGGAGTTCAATCCGGATTCAACAACACAACTGCAAATGGTAATACATTTTTAGGGAAAATGTCTGGATATAGTAACACAACTGGATCTGGAAATATCTTTCTGGGTAGCTGTGCTGGTTATTCAAATGTTTATGGAACTATCAACATATTCATAGGAAATGGATCAGGTTACAATAACACTAGTGGTAGTGGTAATATTTTTATTGGAAATAGTGCTGGATATGCTAATATAGATGGTTTATTTAATGTGTTTATTGGTCAAAGTTCTGGTGCAAGTAATACCAGTGGACAACAAAATATATTTATAGGGTCAAGTTCGGGTATTCAAAACACATCTGGTTATAACAATACTTTTTTAGGTATAGAAGCCGGTAAACAAAATAGTATAGGGCATTCTAATATTGCAATCGGTGTATTGTCTGGTTGTGGTAATGAAGTTGGAACTGAAAATGTTTATATTGGTTTACAGTCTGGCTTTTCAGGAACACAGAGTTCGCAAAACACATTTTTAGGTAACTTATCCGGATATAGTAACACTACTGATAAAAATACTTTTATTGGACACAGCTCCGGATATAGTAACACTACTGGTACTGGTGTATTTTTAGGATATTCTGCCGGATTTAGCAACACAGTTGGTGTGGCTAACATATTTTTAGGTGACCAGTCTGGTTACTTGAATACTAGTGGAAATTTTAACACATTTATTGGAAGTGAGTCTGGAAAGTATAACACGACTGGTCAAGGTAATACATTTGTTGGGTATACTTCAGGATTTTTTAATGTAGCGACTGGAAATACATTTGTTGGTAGACAGTCTGGATTCAGTAATACTACTGGAACTTACAATAATTTTTTTGGTGATAACAGTGGTAGTGCCAATACTACGGGACAACAAAATATTTTCTTTGGAAGTACATCAGGAGTTTCAAATAAAATAGGTTCTGAAAATATTTATATTGGTAATTCTTCAGGTTTTTCAGCAACTCAAAGTTCTGAAAATACTTTTGTTGGTAATTTATCAGGTTATAACAATATAACTAGTGGTAACACTTTTATAGGTTATAGGTCTGGTCAGTTAAACACAACTGGCATGAGTAATGTTTTTGTTGGTAGATGTTCTGGTTTTAATAATACAGTTGGTTCTCTTAACACATTCATTGGACACAACTCTGGTTATTATAACACAACCGGGGCTAATAATACTTTTTTAGGTGCTGAATCTGGTAGAAATAACACTTCTGGTGGACTCAATACATTTATCGGAAGAAACTCTGGTTACAGTAATGCCGAAGGTGGTTATAATGTATTTGTAGGTGATTCAGCTGGTAACTCAAATGTCACTGGTGCAGATAATGTTTTTATTGGTTCTTCTGCTGGTTATTTTAACCTCTCAAGTTGCAATACTTTTGTTGGTAATGTTTCTGGGTATTCAAACACAACTGGTAATTATAACACCTTCATGGGAAGAGGTTCGGGTTACTTCAACACTTCTGGAAATCACAATACTTTCTTAGGTTGGACTTCTGGTGGAAACAATACTGTTGGTATATTAAATACTTTTGTTGGATCTGCCGCTGGTGCTGCTAATATCAATGGAAGTTTTAATATGTTTATTGGATATAGAGCTGGATATAACAACTTGGCTAGTTTCAATACATTCATAGGACATGATAGTGGATTTAATAATACTTCTGGACAACACAATACTTTTGTTGGAGACTCAAACGCGTGGTATAACACAACAGGTAGTGAAAACTCATTCTTTGGAGCTAGATCAGGTTACAACAATACATCGGGAATTAGTAATACCTTTATTGGTAGACAAGCTGGTTATTATAATACTATTGGTAATTACAATACATCTATTGGAAAAGATGCTGGATTAGGAAATACTACAGGGTCAGCAAATATTAATATAGGTCCTTCCTCTGGTTACTGTAACTCTATTGGTTCAAATAATATAAATATAGGATATAACAGTGGTTATTTTGCAACGCAAAGTTCTAACAACACAGTTCTTGGTCATTCAGCTGGATATAACAATATTGTAAGTGATAATACATTCATAGGATATAGAGCTGGTTGTGCCAACACTACCGGAACTAACAACACATTTATTGGACTTGATTCAGGGTATAACAGTACCACAGGTAGTCATAATACATATTTGGGTTTATGTGCAGCACATGGTGTCAGCATGGCTACACAATCTTTTAATGTAGTTATAGGGTCCTGTGCTGGTGTTGGTGCTACTGTAAGTTGCGCTGTAATTATAGGCTATCAGTCAGGAATAAATGCAGGAGGAACTTTATTTGGTTTTGGTGCTCCTGTAATAATTGGACATCAAGCTGGACAAAAGGCAGATGGCTCTAATGTAATTATTGGATTAAGAGCTGGTAGAAATGCATTAGGAGCTGATAATGTATTTATTGGGCAAGAATCGGGTTGTGTTAATACTGGAATTGCAAATATGTTTGTTGGTAGTTTTACTGGTTGGTCAAACACTTGTGGTAGAGCAAACACTTTTATAGGTTGGGGTGCGGGAATATATAATACAAGTGGTTGTGAAAATGTTTTCATAGGTTCTGCTATAAATGGGTCCTCATCAACTGGATATAACAACATTGGTGGTATAAGAAACACTTTTATAGGAAATGTCGCTGGTCAATTAAATCAGAATGGGTGTCTTAATACATTTATAGGTTTTGATGCTGGTCCATCTGCCTTAACAAGTTACTGTGACTCAATTGCTATTGGATCTTGTGCTAGAGTAACCGGTAATAATCAACTATCAATTGGATCTGCTACATCTTGTATTACCACTTCTCTTACAGCTGGTAGTATCTCTGAATATCTTTGTGTGACAATAAATGGTACACAAAGAAAAATTCCTCTATATACCTAAGATTGAAAATTAATATATAAATAATAAAATTATAAGATAAAAATATGTCTCATATAGTAATAAAGAAAGTTCAGCAGAGTTTAATGACTCCATCTATACCAAGCCACATTAAGATATTTTCTAATCTTGATGATAATGGTGAACTTTACACTATAGATGAATTTGGAACAGTTTCTCCAATTGGAGTAACCGGTGGTTCACAAGGTATATCTGTTGAACTTACAACCTATAATGATTTATTTACAAAGGCACAAACAGACCAGTTAGGCACAGGATCTTGTTATCTTATAACAGATTTTGAAAGTTGGTACGATCAACCTGATTTTCACTTTGATGGTACTCCAAAACATCCGAATTCAATAGTAACAAAAGCAAGTCCACTTGGTGTGTGGCCACAGCCAATTTTAGTTCAAGCCATTTCTAAAAGAGATATTTCACTTGATGCTTATCAACCTTATTTTGATTCAAATTTTACTGGATATCTTGATGATAGTATAAAATATGACTTCAAATTTAACTATACTGAGATTACCGGAACACCCGCAAGAGGTAAAATAGTTGAAAGAGTTGACAGAAATGGTAATAGAACAGACTATGACCATAGAAATGTAAGATTTATCCGTTATAAAACATATGAAAGAGGAGCTACTTTAGCCGGCACCATTACAGATTTTGACTGCACAACTGGTGAGATTACAGGAAGTTCAACTTATTTTACAACTACTTTAAATCCAGGTGATGTAATAATTTTAGATAGTTATAGTGAGTTGGGTTATGAGGCTAAATTTAAAGTCCAAAGTATAGTTACTGACACTCAGATGTTTGTTTATATTGACTCTTTATATTCCGGTGGAGTTCCTTCACCAGCTACTGTAGCAAATGGATATAATATAAATCCAGTGAATTATAGTTTTCCGGCAAAGAATTTTGTTTTCTATAATGGTGTGGATACTGGCTTATTTAACTCATATAAAGAGTCTTGGTTTGGTCAAAGAAGTAATGGAGCTGATTTGGTTGACTATGATGAAAATGTCTCTCCGTTTGGAGTATTATGCCGTGATAATAAATTTGGTAACCACCTATCAATGTGGCGAAATGGTGCAGTACCATTTAGTCTGCCAAATAATGTAATTGGAGATGGATGTTCAAATAATTCATTTAGTAATTATTGTTACAACAATGACTTTGGTGATTCTTGTTCTAATAATACTATAACATCTAGATTCTATGATAATATCATAGACTCTGCTTTCAGAAATTCTACTATTTCATCCTTTTTTTCTCGTAATATCATTAGTAACGGATTTGTTGGTAACCAAATTCTTTCTGGAGAATTTAGTAATAATACAATTGGAACAAATTTTTTCGGAAATGTTATAAAAAAGGAATTTATTAGTAACACCACAATTGATGGATTCAATTCAGTTGAGTCTGATGTTCTTGTTACTACAATAGACTTTTCTTCATCAACTTATGTTTACTTGACAAATCTTACTAAGAAATTTATTCTTGTTCAAGGTGGTGCTACCAGACTATTATATTTCGACGGTACAGGTACCCCAGTAGTTGTTGCAATAAATGCTTAATGTGACAGAACTATATCTAAATTTTGGCGATTAAAACCAGATAAAGGCTTTCCACCTTTTGCTAGATAGTCATTATAGATTTCATTATATTCATCTATAGTATAAAATCTGTTATCAATCTCAGATAGAATAACATTAGTATCATGAAAATCAACTGTTTTATTTTGAAGTCTGGTTTCACCGAAAGCTGGGCCAACAGGGCCTACTAATTCAGTTCCAGAAATTTCTTCACTAATAAAATCATTAAATTTTTTAATTTTCATTTTTCTTTTTCTAATTTTTCAAAATATTCATCTTGTTCTTCTAATGAATATTCATCTCTCTTGATGTTATATATTAAATTATAAAGAAACTTATCGTGTAGCTTGTGATTCTCTCCGTGTTTCATAGAGATTGTACAAGTCTCATCCTCAAAGTTATTTTCAATAGATGTTATTTGGTCACCAAACTTTCCGTTTCTATCATGAAGATTACATATAACTTTCTTTCCAAGTTCTAATAACTCTGCAACTTTCTTAAAAGTAGAGTTTTTTGACAGATATAAGAAATCTTTCATTTCTTCTTCTCTTGTCACTTGATATAGTTCTAAGAATTTTCTTTCTCTTTCAGTGAGTTTCTTTCTCTTAGATACTTTTTCTAATATTTTATTTAATTCCATCTCTTTTACGGATTCTTTAAATATGTAGTACTTGATTATTCTTTTTATGTTCATTTGTTTACTCTCCCGTGTCATTTTATATATTAAGAAGCTTATCTATATTTTATATATACATTGTAAAATTTATATTTTTAGATGGATAAGAAGTTACTCGATTCTTTAAATAATTTATCATTAGCTCTGACCGAGATATCGGACGCTCTTAAATCAAAGAGTGAGGCAAGCTCTGCAACAGCAAAAGCTCTTAAAGGTGGTGATTTTATTAAGGAAATCAAGGAAATTAATGTTGGTGTTAAGCAATTACAGAAAGATACTAAACAAATCTTAGCTAATCAACAAACCATTATGAAAATGGGTAAGCAGAAAAAAGAAGAGTCTGCTGCTGAAAAACTTGGTGGTGATAAAAAGTCACAGAATAATTTTAAAGAAGGTCTAAAAGTAATTTTATTAATAGCAGTTGCTGTATTAGCAATTGGAGTTGCATTCAAACTTGTTGGTAGTGTAAATTTCCTCGCTGTAATAGCACTTTCTATAGCTCTGCCACTCTTAGCAATAGGATTCTCTAAGGTACATAAAACTCTTAAACAAGCTGGATTCGATCCAAAAGTAGACGCAAAGAACTTTATAATAGCGGTTACTTCAATATCACTTGGTATAACAATGTCATCTTGGATATTAGGAATGGTTACCCCTTTGAGTTTTGCTAAGTTCTTTACTGTTACATTTATTGGATTGATGTTTGCCTTATTGGCTCCATCAATTTATACATTTGTTATGGCTTTCAAAGATATGACCTGGAGTCAGTTGATTAAGGCTGTAGTTGGATTTCCTTTAATACTACCAGCGATTGCACTTGGTATATCATTTGCGTCTTGGGCTTTACAATTAATCAAACCAATTGGATTTATGCAGTTCTTAACAGCTGTTGGTATTGGTATAGTATTTGCAATTATATCATTTGGTATAGAAAAAATGGTAAAAGCGTTTAGAAGAGTTGGTATTCAAGATATGACCAAAGCGGCTATTTTCTTACCATTAATTCTTCCTGCAATCGCCTTAGGTATCGCACTTTCATCATACGCTTTACAATTAGTAAGACCAGTTGGTTTTGTACAATTTTTGACAGCTGTGGGAATTTCTTTAATATTTACTGTAATTGCCTTTGGTTTAGAAAAGATGATGAAGGCATTTAAGAAATTGACACCTGTTGAGTTAGCAATTGCTGCCGCGAGTGTGCCGGTTCTTCTTGTTGCGATTTCAGGGGCTATTGCAGCATCATCTTGGATTTTAAGCAAAACTAAACCAATAGCATTTTCTCAGTTTTTGACAGCTCTTGGAATTGCAGCCGTATTTACAGTTCTTTCATTTGGTATTGCTAAAATTGTTAATGGTGTGAGAAGAATGGATTGGAAGAGTGTCGCTAAAATACCAGTATTCTTTGTATTGGTTGCTATAGCAATAACGGCTTCATCACACATATTAGCACTTGCAAAACCATTACCACTCGCTTTAATTGCTAAATTAGTAGTATATGGTGTGGCGCTTGCGATAGTAGTCGCTGCTGTTGGTGGTGCTATGGCTGTCCTAAATAAACTTAAAGTTGGTTTGAAAGACGCCTTAATTGGTAGTCTTTTGATTGTGATTATTTCTGTGGCTATTATGGTTTCTTCTCATATTTTAGCATTAGGGAATTATAAAAAGTATCCAGATTGGAAGTGGGCTCTAGGTGTTGGACTTTCATTGATTGCATTTGTTCCAGCTATTATTTTACTTGGGGCAATTGCGATGTCAGGTGTTGGTGCTCTGGCTATTCTTGCTGGTGCGGGTATGGTTTTAATAGTAGCTCTTGCAATAACTGGTGTTTCTCATATACTCGCTCTTGGTAAGTATAATAAATATCCACCTATACTATGGACTCTTGGTGTTGTCGCGGCAATGGTTCCTTTTGCCGTTATGGCGGTTGCTTTAGGTGCAATTGCTCTTACTGGCATAGGATTAGTCGCGTTTGCAATAGGTCTACCAATGGTACTCACAGTAGCAGAGACTATTGTTGAAACTTCAAAAATACTTGGTAAAGGTAAATATGATAATAAAGGAATGTTAGGTTGGGCAATTGCTACAACTATGTTATATGCTGCGTTTACTCCTATTCTTCTGATATTAGGTGCTGTTGGTATGGCCGCCGCTGTGGCTGATTTCTTTGGACCAAATCCTTGGGATATGGCAAGAGAAATGATGGTTCAAATAGCTCAGACTATTGTTGATGTTGCTGGTGTATTATCTAAGGGTAAATTTGTCGGTGGTCCTACTAAAGAATGGGCTGAAGGAGTAGGTATAGCTATTGGTGCGTTCTCTCCAGTATACAAGATGTTGATGGCTAATGCCGTAATGAGTATTTTCGGTGGTGGTGGTATTGGTCCTAAAGAATTTACAGAGGCAATACTTATAACATCATTGGGTATTATAACTGCCGCTCAGTATTTTGCGGCAAATAAATCAGCATTTAAAAATGGTCCATCTAAAGCTTGGGCTGAGGGTGTTGGTACAGCTATTGGAGCATTCGCTCCAGTATTTAAGTTTCTTGAAGACTTTCCTTTCAGTGGTGGTCAGAAAATGGCGGCCGCTATAAAGCATGTTACTAAGGGTATTATAAATGCCGCTGAAATATTTGCGATGAATAAGTCGCAATTTGATGAGGGTAATTATCCTTCTAAGAAGTGGGGAGAAGGTGTTGGTGCTGCATTAGGAGCCTTTGCTCCAGTATTCAAACAGATGCATGAAGATTCTGGTTGGTTTACATCTGGTGAAGATGTTGTGAATGATATGAAGTATGGTATTATGGCAATAGCCTGGTCATTAGTTGATGCTGCTTTTGCCTTCAGTCTTGTTGGTGAAGCTTGGTCTTCTTATCCAAGTAAGGAATGGGCAGCTGGTGTTAGTAATTCAGTCAATGGATTTATGGACATCTTCAAAACCATTGAAGAAAGAGGATATGACCTATTCACCTTTAAGATGTATTCTGGTGTTTTAACAGGTGCAATAGCATCAATTGCTCTGACTGCTAAGATTCTTTATACTAACTCAAAATTCTTTACTGTAAAACTTGACAAAAACTTCATTAAGAATATTGCTTCAAATGTTTTAGGTTATGCTATGTTGTCAAAGACACTTGAGGCGATGTTAACTTCAGAAGAAAAGAAAACAATTAATCTTGGTGTATTTGGTGATTTTTCAATTACTAAAAAGAAAACAACCGATGTCTCTAATGTTAATAAAGTAGTAAATCAAATGGTATTTACTGCAGGTATATTATACAGGAATAAGAAATTCTTTGAACAGAAGATAGATCCAAACTTTATGAAGGGAATTTCATCAAATGTATTGGAGTTTGCAAGATTGGCTAAAAAGCTAGCACAAGAGCAAAAAGGAATGAGTGTTATGGATGAGGTTTTCGGAACTGATCCGATATCAAGAGCCGCGAAAGGAATGGTTAAGATAGCTGGTGCTTATGATGCACTTGCTAAATCAATAAGAAACTTTGGAGGAGCTTTGAATTCATTAAATGTTGTTAAACTAAGTCTGTTTAGATCCTTGACTGGTAATTTAGCACTTATGTCTGCTATGGATTCCACAATGTTTAGTAATATGTTAAAGGTTCTTGAACAAAGATCTGGTGTATTCGCACAGTTGTTGAAAGATGAAGCGAAGAACAATATGGGTAGACCAACGGTCACTATTCCTAAACCAGGTGCTGCTGTTGGTGCTGCTGTTGGTAGTGCCGGGAAAGGTGGAGCTAATAAAGATGCAAAAGGTGAGACATCCTTACAGAAACTTGATAAGATAATATTCTTACTAAGTAGTATTAATAAAGAAGTTGTTAACCTTGATGAGTTTATAGTACTTGCTTCTAATAATATTAACAAAAATACCGAAATTGGTAAAGCTGACGGATAAACAAGTTTAATAAAATTTGATATAATTTTTATGAACAAGAATATATCTTTATTTAAAAAGATTTCTATATTCAAAGACTATAGAAAATCATTAAAACTCTGCAAAAATGAACTTGAACAGAAGTTTGGAGCAAGAGTAGATAACGCTTGGAGAATCTATAATGTAATAAATATACCAATTGAATCAATTGGCGAACCATACCTACTAAAGAAGTCAGACATTGACAAAATTGCTGAAACCACAATAAGAGAATATACCACAGAATTAGGAAAATTCCTTGATTCAAAAGGATTACAAGAAATGTATGATTTTTATGAACTCTCTAAAGTAGATAAATATTCTTACTTAGTAGTAGTTGGATTTTCAATTCCAAACAATCCTTTCAGAAGTAATGTGTATTATGACAATATCAGATTAAAGATTATACCAGCAACTGTTGGATTGTCTATTTTAATAATGTTACTTATTTTCCTTTTATAACTAAACTTTTATGTGATATTAGATTATAAAATAAAAAAATATAATCTACAATGGATAAATTTTATGAATTATCTGAAGATACCATAAAAGACTTTTATAGTGTTTTTAGTAAGAAATCATTCCCAGTTAACATCGGTTTCCTTTTTATGGGAAATGAAAAGCAGAAAGAGCTTATCAAAATATCAAAAGTTAGTGATGTTTATGCATTCGCTCTAAAAAAAGAAATTCTTGTTTCAATTAATGAGGATCTAATGAATGTTTTTGATGAGGAATCAGTAACAATTTTATTAGAACAAGAAATTGACAAAATCAATATCAATATTGAAACTGGAAAAATCAAATTAGTTAAAACTGATTTAAACACATTCTCATCATTAGTTAATAAATATGGTGTTGAGAAAGTTGCCAGAGCTAACAAAGTAGAAGAATTATATCAGGAGCAAAAGAAAGACGCAACTGACGAAGAATTTATAGCATAAAAAATGAACATAGGACAACATTACTATAACGCTCTTACTAAGAGATATGAAGCACAAATGGAAGAAGCAAAGGCTAACTTAGCACTTTATTTTTCCAACACAAACCTTGCGGCTATTGGTGAACATTCTGACTTATTGACAGAACATGATAGATGGGTGGATCAATATACAAACGCAAAAGACAAATTAGAAACACTTCGTGAGTTGTTTCAACAAATTACACCTATCAATGGATAAAAATTAAAAAAAAATAAAATGGAAAAAGAAAAAATAGACACTATGGCAGTTAAACCTGATTTATCATTCATGGAAAATGAAACATTTAATCTAATTCTTACAATTGAAGAAGAGTCAAGATTAGATGGTAGAGTTCAAGATATTGAAAACTACATGAGAGATAATTCAGGTGTTGGTAAAACAGATGAAGAAAAAGATCAACTTTACAAATCAGCTCAAGAACTTTGGCATTTGTTTGTTGGTTCATTGAAAGAGGCAAAATATAATTTCTTCTTAAACAGACCTCAACATAAATTCTTAACAGATTTAATTCTTACAAAAATGGAATATGATGTAAACACTGTGTTCTTTGCTATTGAGTTAACTAATATGTTAGCAAATATGAAAGATGCTAAGTTTACAAATGATAAAGATTTAATTGCTTTTCCGGTAAACGCTACAGAAATCACATACATCTATCACCTTATTTCTAAACATAAGGTTAAAGGTCTTTCTAAAGATGCTTATCTTTTCTCACAAATTCTTTATAGAATTGGTTCAATCAGTAAAATATTTAACTACTATGAATCTTGTTCAAAAAATTTATCAAAAGATATCCAAGATTGGGTTTTGACCTTTGAGATGGGAGTTACTCTTGATAAACTTAATCAAGAATCAGTTCAAGGTGGTGTTGTTGAGCCACAAGCTTAATTAAATAGAAAAAACTAAAACCCACTAATTTTTTAGTGGGTTTTTTTATTTAGTATACTGGAGAAATAGGAACAAAAGGACCAATCGGATCTATATACCTAAAAGGTTCTCTAAGGTCTTTTATACCTCTTATCTCATAATTCTTTCTATCTCTGTATATTGCTCCATATCCATTATCAGAAGTAACTTCTATAACTATAAATGGATCTATATTAGAGTCAATAGTGAAATTCATTGGTAGTATTGGATTTGGTGGTGGTAAAGTTGAATCTACCGGTATATTAATTTCTCTCTTAGGAACTCTTCTAAACTCTTTAATAGTCTGAACTGGTTCATAATCAATTTCTTTCCATTCTGTTATTTTAAGCCAGTTCTGACTATCTTTATTAGGTGAAACTGATGATGTTGCTGATTGAGTTCCTGATGATGTTGCAAATATACCTAATCCACTAAACACATAGATATCTCTTTCATACTCTACAATGTTAGTTACTTCATAAATATCATTAGGACTCCATTGTTGAGCATTTTCATACTTTCTTGGATTTTTTACCTTATTTGAGGATGTAGCCGATTGATATAACTTACCAAAGTAAGTAACTTTATCACCTATGTCATAAGTTGTGAATGGGAACCATTCTTTATATGTTTTATATGTTCTAATTGTTACATCAAAATAGTCTGGAAGTTCAACTTCTACTCCATTATAAGGTATTGGTGGTGGTACTAATCCAGTTGGATTTTTATCTGCTCCAACACCATCCATTATTGAATAAAAATCAATTACACAATTATACACAGTAGAACCACTGTTAATTGGCATTAGATAAGCCTCATTCAGTTTGAATGTAATAGGTGTCATATTTTCATTAGAATTTATAATTCTAATATCATAAGATGTATGACTTATTTGATTCTCTGCCCTGAAATAAGAAACACCTGTAATATCCATTATTTTGTGTGTTAATGGTATGATATTTCTCTTCAACCAATACTTCAGACCTTGTAGCTTTATAACAACTTCATCTATTGAATAAGATATTTTTTTATTTCCATCTTTATCAGTTATAAAATATGTTAAGTTAAACATATTTGTTTCTTCATAGTCTTCATTTGGAAAGTTATTTTTGATAAACTCACTTTCTGTCCAACCTTCAACTGTGTTATCAAATATATCAGGTATCTCTACTTTGAATAGTTTTAAGAATTTTTCTGAATTAGGATTAATATCTCTATAATATTCATTTAGTTGTAAGTCATTATATCCAAAGAAGTTTATAGCATTTATTATTGATTTATATGCGCCTACATAAGGGAAAATTAAATGCTTCATCATCAGCATTTCTTTTCTCTTTTTATTCATAAATGACCAATCTATTCCACCTTCTAATATATCATAATCTTTGAAGATAAATACTTCATTAGGTGCTATTGACTTGCCAACATTTCCAAGTTCTGTTTTGAATCTTATATCTTCAATCTCAGTTTGACCAAAAACATAAAATCTACCTATTTCTTTATCAATTACATTAATTGTTGTTCTTAGATAAGTATTCTTTCCTGTTGATGGGAAGTTTGGCATATAAGTTTGCTCTAAGAATAAATTATCATCAGCTGATAGAAAATCCACTATCATTGTTTTGAAAAATACATCTCTGATTTTAACTATAACACCATTATTGTTAGAAATAAATTGATTTCTCTGATTAGTTACATCTTTCACATATATTGTTATGTGTTGTCCAGGTTTAAAACCTTTGTTTATAAACTCCTCAGAAGATCCAACACTTATCTTAATTTGACCTCTTTTATCTGGACCAAATGGATCTAAAGTCTCAAAATACAAAATATTATTATTTACAGATGTTGATTCATAAGTAACTGAAATTTCTTCCTTTTTCCACAATTGAAGAATAGATCTTAAAGCTCCTTCATCTTCAGACTTGAATCCAACAAATGTTTGAATTGGTTCTGGTTCTATAGAAATATCATCTTCATCATCTATATAACTCAGTTTGTATTCAACTCTATCAAAAATTGTCTGTTGATATTCAGGAAGTGAGACTTTTGTTAAATCTCTATTTGGTTTTCTGTTAAGAACAGCTGTCTTAAGAGGTCTTTCTCCTACATAAGCATAAGAACTACCTGTCGCTGGTAATTGTTCACCTGAATAGTCATATAAGAAGAATTGTGGTAAATTATCAGAATACCATCTGTAGTAATATTTTACTTCAGCATCTCCTTGATAGTTTTCTCTTGGTCTTCTAACATACTCTTTTGATTTAAGCCAAATGTCAGGTCTTGGTACATAATCAGGATCTAATGTTCCATATGAAAATTCACCTATTGTGCTATAAGTAGATGGATTTATATTGATTGTTCCACCAAGTTCTACCTCAATCTCTATCATTGTATTTAATGTTGGTTGAATTGCCCAAATAGAGTTTCTCTCTGGATTAAATACTATTTTTGTTGTTCCTGCTGGAAGTGATTCTGTGTGAACTACAAGACCATTTGTTGGTCTAATAACACTAATTGTATTTGTAGTTAAAGAAGATAAATACACATCTCCATCAAATTGATTTAGAGCTAAATATCCATAATTACTACTGGTTACCGATACCGCTACACTATCTGTTGATAAATCCAATGCTCTAAATTTACCAGATGAATCTGATAAATTCATTTGACCAGTTAAATTATTAAATATAATATCATTAAATGAACCAGTAGTGACACCAGTTATTGAATAGGTTATACCATTGTCAATTTTCCATAGATTACTACCGCCAAATACATAAATTGCTTCATTTACTGGCTCATAAAATATTGAATTTGTCGCTCCTGGTATTGTATATGTTGTTTGTAATGTTCTTGTGGCTCCATCAATTCTTCTGACCAAGTTAGTGTCTGTTATATACACATCACCTTCAAACTCATTAAATATCATTTTATTATAGCCAGATGTTACCGGCTCTGATGAAACTAATACATTGTTAGAGTTATAGATTCTTACAAAACTTGCATTTTCATAAGAGATGTATACATCTCCGTATGTACTATTAACCTCTATCTGTGATGCATTTTCAGAGAATGTCATAGAAGTTATTACAGTGTTTATAAGAGGATCTACTACATACAGAATGTTTTTAGAAAGACAGTATAAGTAATTGTTTACAGTGTTATACTTCATCTCTATACTCTGAGTATTACCTGGTAAAAGTATAGTTGACATATAAAAACCACCAAATGCATCTACTGCAACTAAATCATCACCGAATCCATAAATAGTATTTGATAATTGTACATATTCTATGTCAACTAAATTTGAAGAACCCGGATATGTTGTAAGATTATAAGTGTTAAGTACATAAGTATTAAAATTATATTCAAAACTAAATGCAGCACTATACGCTTCCTTATCAAACGGACCTCCAACAACTGGTCCAGCTGTTGGTCCTGTTGGGCTTATACAAGCAGTTTGACCAAATCCTAATTCAAATGCTAAGGTTATAAATCCTGAAGAGTTACAAATAGCTGGTGTAGTTGACCAGAAAGGACCTTGATAACTCAAGTTCATAACTTGAGGATCTATAAACTGTAAATTAAACTCTTGGTTATTCCAAGGATAAAATGTGTTATTTATAGACACAACCATACCTGTGGCAAATCCAACTTGTTCAAAAGAATTAGATGATGTTGCTGAAAGTGTTATCTCATTAGATGTTAACAAACTACCTTCATTTCCAGTCAGCTTGTTAGTTATAGTGTAATCAAATTTACCAGGTAGAAAACTTTTACCAATATTTATTGTATAGTCTAATCTTCTTTCTAATTGATTAACATCAAACTTCAATAAGTTATTTATATTTGAAACTATAAAACCAAACTGTCTTAGATATTCAGAATGTTCATCTACCCATGCTTGTAGTGTTGCTGGTATATTTGGATATTGTGAGTATGTTCCTGTTAAGTATATAGTTTGTTTTTCATACTCATCTCCATTTATTTTAATGTTCAAGTTTGGACCTAAATCTGAGAATAAAACTCTAGAATGTTCTATATGAAAGTTAGCAGTAATACCAACTTTTACCTCTTGAATCGGCATTGGAACATTAGGATATTCTGTTCTGAGAATAATCGCGTTGTAAAATGGTGATGTGTAAGGGCCAATGTATTGAAGAGTTGCGATTATACCTAATGAAACTAATCTAAAATAATTTCTCGCTAACCAAGCTCTTAGTGTTCTATCAATGGTTCTTGCCATATCTGGTGCAGTGCCACTATAAACCCATGCAATTTCTTCTTCATAAACTTGTTTGTCTATTATAATCTTTATACCATATTCATCTAAATCGGTAAAAACAATATTCACTCTAAAATTTGAAGAATAGTCATAATTCAATTCATAGTTTAGTTGTTCATCTACTTCTGTAATTCTCTCATATGTCTGTGTAGTTGTTCCTATTGAATAGGTAGGTCCTACTTGTGTCTTATAGAATCCTACTTCTGCGTATTTACTTGGATATATAAGATCTGCTCTAAGTCTGTTTTTAGTAAAATATAAATCTATATTGAATGCTCTTAAGTCACTTTGATATCTTTCAGCCGCTGATGCTAATGTTACTGAGCTTGAAAAAGTCCATCCATATTCAAATCTAAGTTTATCTGTAGTCAAATAAAGTTGACAAGTTGATAAATACTCTGGAGTAACTGCCTGGTCAACTTCTATATAAGTAATGTTTGGTGTCCAATAGTTTGTATCTAATGGTGTTACAAACTGAGTAGAACCTGAGTAACTTTGTGTATATCCTACTAAACACTCATATATAGTGTTGTTATACATCACTTGAGATTGAGTAGCATAATATGTCTGTTGTGTATTTCCTGTAAAGTTTGGTATATTTTTTACCGTTAAGAAGTTTTCATTTTGAGTTGATCCAACTATCTTGAATTCTCTACCTGGTTTTAATATTTGTGGAACACTAAAACCAAAACTAATAACATTTTTTGTAGAGAGTGTTATTGGTCCAGAAACGGTCAATATGTTTATTACAATATCATCTGTTACAGATGTGCCACCGACTACAGAACCATCTATCACAAAAACATCACCTTGAGAGTATCCTATACCCGGATTATTGACTGATATACCTACAACTAATCCTCCTGAAATAAAAACATTAAGAGTAGCACCACTACCAGTTACAGAGGTTCCTAAACCAGATGCTGTGAGTCCAAAGTATGAATTATCAACTCCTGAATTTGATGCTGACAGACCAATAGTTTGTATTTGTCCAGCACTCTGTGAAACACTAAACGAAGTCTGATTTATATTAACTGGACCACTATAAATAACTGGTAGGTCTGTCTTTGTTAAAACTTCTATAACCAAATTTTCTCCATTAGGTAAATCATTAGGTGATACAGAATATTCAAAATGATTTAAGTCTGTAAGATTAACTTCTGATACTGTTACAGTACCATCATTTTTTTCAGTATTAATTATATTAATCTTTTTCTTCTTGTAAAGTTTGTCATAGAATGAAGGTTCATTCCAACCAGATAGATTATTTTGATATAATGAATTTATATAGTTATAAACACCAATAGCATTTACACCTGATATTGTTTTTCCTATATAAGTATTGTCATCTGGATAAACTCCAGAGTATGTTGACTCAAACACACTATTGTTAGTTTGAGTTATTATCATAATAGCTCCTTTTTTGGTGGAAACTACTGTATATGTTTGTAATAGATTAGAGAACTCAAGAAGGTTAGAATTAAACTTAATTACTGTTCCTATAGGAAACTTTACATCAAAGTCTGTTCCGTATATCCATTTAGAGTAGAAACCAGGATCTGTATTAACTGGTTCTATGCTAGTTATTTTTTCATTTTTGAACTTTGCACCATAAAAATCTAAACCATATTCATTAAAAAGTTGAAATTTATTTAACTTCAAATCTCCAACAGCTTCAAATTCAAAAGATGGAACTTTTTCAAGTAAATAGAGACCAGCTGTTTTGTAAACATCTGTTGAACTTTCATGAAAAAGTATATTACCTTCAAATCTCTCCGTTATATCGCTATAGTTGAAATTTAAGTAGTCTCCCTCTTTGTTAAAAAATAATAGATTCTTGTGACTTGACATCTACTGATACAAACTTTTACATATATATTAATTTATACTTTCTTAGTAGATGATTTTAATATATAAGATATGAAAATAAACAGTTATGATGAATTTATCAATGAAGAATTTTTTAAAAAATTATATAATTCATCAAAAAAAAATTCTAAAAATAAAAAATTAAATAGAGTAGACTCTTGTGTTGATGGCATTTTAAATTTTTTAGCAGAGAATGATGTTTATAGTTGGGATAAGTTTTTATCAATGCCAGCTTTTGATAGAAGTGTAATTGATAAACTTATTGATAGTGAAATAAAGACAATGGATGAACTAAAAGAAGTTAAATTTAGAATAAGACTTGAGCTATCTGATAGGAAACAACTTTTAGAATACAAGGATGAGCTTGAATCAAATGAAGAATATGAGAAATGTGCTCTAATTGTAAAAAAATTAAGTCAAAAATAAATGAGTTTAATTAAAAAATATGAATTATTTCTTGAAGCTTTTCTTAGAAAGGACAAAGAAAAAGCAATTGACAGTATAATTTCATATATTGAAAATAATAGTAATGTGGATTTATATCCCTATAATGAACTTTATTTTATACAAAAAGGTGAAGATTTTCTAACTGGTCAATTATTTTTATCACTTAAATCTTCAAAAGCTATAAGAATTAACTGGAAAGAAACTGACTTAAGTTCAATTATACACTCAATAGATGTTTGGTTGAATTTTGACTTTGATTCAAATCCTGACTATACATTAGAAGTAAATGAGGTATCTATTGTTAAAGTTCTACCTGAAATAGTTAGATTTTTTAATGATCCTAAGTTATATATTGATTTAAGTAAAGAATTAAAATATGAGTTAGAGACTTATGAGGCATATGATCCACATGAAGATTTAGAACAATGGGAAGAAAGAAGAAAGAAGGCAAAATCACCAGTCTCAATTGAAAGAATTGAAAAAAAGATTAAACAGTTAAAGGGAATTGTTGCTAAAACTGAAAGAGCTGAAAAGGAAAGTGATAAAATAACAACAGCTGACTTAAAGTTTGATGTTTTCAAAGCCATAGAACTTTATACTATACAAGTTGCAAGAGGTAAAAGTAATTCACTTATAGTTAGTGGTATGCCAGGAGTAGGTAAAACATCTGTTGTGACTGAAACTCTTAGGTCAATTGGTATGGTTGCGGATGTTCATTATTACAAGTCTACTGGTACAATCACAACAGCTAGCCTATATGAATTGATATTTAGAAATAGAAATAGATTGATAATATTTGATGACTGTGATGCTGTTCTAAAAGATGCTGATTCTGTAAATTTATTGAAAGGTGCATTAGATACTTATCCTGTAAGAGAGTTATCAAAATTGACAAAAGGAAATACTTTTGACTCTACTGGTATGTCAGACGCTGAAATTCAACAAGAGTTTGAAGAAAAAGGTGAAAAGATATATCCAAATAGATTTTCATTTTCTGGTCAGGTTATATTTATATCAAATCTTCCAGAAGATAAGTTTGATGATGCTATATTATCAAGATCTTTACATGTTGATGTCCAGTTGACAAAAGAAGAAGTTATCCAAAGAATGAGAGATATTATGAGAAGAATATCTCCTGAGGTTGAGATGTCTAAGAAACAAGAAGCTCTTGATTATTTGATATACATAACAGATAACTATCCTACAAAGTTTGACCTTAATATAAGAACACTTATTCACTCAATCAATTTAAGATTAGGTAATGAAGAGACTATGACAATATCTGGAGTAAAAGAACCGGTTTGGAAACTTTTAATCAAAAAATATTTAGTAAAAACTAAAAAATAAACAATCATTTATGAAACACATAAAAAAATTCAATCAGAAAGATAAAAAAGAAAAAGAACAATCAGTTGCATTTGATTCTACATCTTTAGTTGATAAAGAACAAAATCCTGGATTCAAAACAGAAGTAGAGGATAATGAAAAGGTTCAGAAAGAATTCAAAAAATCATTAGACAAGGTTGAAAAGTTTGAAGCTTTCATAGATGTGCATATTGATAATATTGAAAATGTGGAAGTTGATTATGATTTTTCTGATGAATCTGAAGAGGATGAATTTGATGCTGAATATGAAGAGGATCCAGGGTGTGGATGTTGTGATATGTGTAAAGGAGAACCTGGTTGTGACTGTGGTTGTGATGATTGTAAGTGTCCTGAAGTGTCTGATGAACCTATGATGTCAGCTACTGATTTTGTTTCAAGTCTTTTTTCGGAAAGTCTGAAGTATCATTTAGATAATAATAAACCAATTACAGAAAATATTTTCAGACCTGGTTCAGAGGCTTTTATTAATGTAATTAAAGAAGCTAGAAAGTTTTTTGATTTAGGTAAAATTCAACTATGTGATATTGATAGAGAAATATTTGAATCAACTGAAATCGGACATTTTGGATATTTCAAAGGCGAATTAGTTCCACTTGATTTACCAATGGAAAATATTGTTGATATTAATGAAGCTGAGTATCATGGAAAAGAAGTAAAACTTAATTATCCGATGAGAAGTTCTGGTCCTAAGAAATATAAGGTATATGTTAAAAATCCAAAATCTGGAAAAGTAATCTGTGTTAATTTCGGAGATGCTAAAGGTGGATTGAGTGCTAAAGTTTCTGACCCAAAGGCTAGAAAGTCTTTTGCATCAAGACACCAGTGTCACTTAAAGAAAGATAAAACTAAAGCTGGATATTGGGCTTGTCGCTTGACTAAATACGGTCATTTGTTTGGTGGTAAGACATATCCTGGATACTGGTAAAAATATTAATATAGGCTAATGAGACATTTAAAAACATATAAAATATTTGAATCTGTTGATAGGACTTTTGTCAAAGACTTTTTAACAGATTTCGCCACTCTTATCTCACTAAACTTTAGTCAAATTACAAAAATGGGTAAAGATGAGAATGCGACAAAAGAACTTACTCTTATGATGCAACAACTTAGAAAACCTATAATAAACGGAAAAACTTATTTTGATTTTCTAAAAGATAATATAAATACAATTCCAAATAATCCGAAATTACTTTCAACTCTTTTAGGTATAGTTAGAGATTTTTTAATTTATATAGAGCCAAGAATTAAACAATTTGTGACCGATGAACCAGCGAAAAACGGTGTAAATTACAAAGAAGTTTGGTTAAAAAGAATAGATAAAATTAAAAATGACTATAAATTGATAGTTAGTTAATATATGTTACCATTTCAAGAGACTAAGCTAAGTGATAATGAGTTTATCAGAGTGTTCGACCAAGAAACCGATTCTGGTGACTTCATGTGGCATCGTGATAGAGAAGATAGAGTTGTTGAGTCTATAGGTGAGACAGATTGGATGATTCAAATAGATAATGAACTACCTAAAGTTATTAGTAAAGTTTTTATACCTATGGGTGTTTATCACAGAGTTATAAAAGGAACCGGAGATTTGAAAGTAAAACTAATAAAAAATCCATCATAATTGATGGGTTTCTTTTTATTCTGACTTAACTTTATAATTTTCATTGTATATTCTAATAACTTCATCAAATTCATTTACAACACCTGATTTGAACTTGTCATTATCATATTTTTGTTTAAGAATATACTCTTTAATATAATCTTCATATTCTAATTGAACAGATATTTCCATTCCATTCTCATCTAATTCAACATCAGATGACTCATTTATCTCTTCACCATCTACAAGTTCTTTAGTTATATCATCAATATATTCAACTGAAGCAAAGTTTCCCTTTTCTAACATAACTTCAAGTTTCCTACGAAGTTTTCTATTACTAATTAGAAGGTTATTTGAGATAACTAAATCTATGTAATCCTTAGTATCTTTTAATTCATCTAATTTATCAATATCCTCTTCATTCACAACTCTAAATTTCTTGAAAACTGGTGAGTATGTGTTAGGAGCAAAATCAATTTTACCAGTGGTTAGGTCTAAAATGGTGATACCTTTTTGGTCGCCCATATCATTTCTATCCATTTGATAGGGAGAACCTATAAATGAGAAGTTTTCACTAACTTGTCTTATATGAATGTGTCCTGAGAAGACATGATTATATCCTTTAAATTCTGTTACATCAATTTTATCGGGATTTCTGTGTGCGACTGAGTTTAAGTGCATTCTACACCCGTTTAAGTCTGAATGACAAAACAAATAGTCACCTGGATTGGATTGAATCTCTTTAATCATATCTAATCTTTTTTCAACCCAAGGCATAAGAACCAATTTCTTACCAGCTAATTCAATGGATGATGTTGATGTATAGATATTAATATTTTCAACATAGTTAAATAATCTTACTGAGTTGACATCATTAGTTCCTTTATTCCATAAATCATGGTTTCCAACTATAATATGAAGTGGAAGTATTTTAGATAACTCAATTAGTATTTTTTCAGCTTTATATGATGCTATAATAGGAATTGATGTTCTATTATCATAAAGGTCTCCACAGTGAACTAAAATATCACCAGGTTTTGCATTTTCTTTTATGTATGGTATGAATGAGTTGTAGAAGTAATCTTCCATTGTATTCAACCATTTATCTAAATTATTTAAGTATACACCAAAGTGCCAATCTGTAGTAATAAAAACTTTCATTAAAAAATTGTTTTCTTTTTATATGAAATTATTCAGATATTGTTTCTATTTCTGATTCTAAAATACTTTCAATATCATCATATCTCCAATAAGGTATTCTAATTAACTTAATATTGTTTCTAATACAATATAGATTTTTAATTTCATCATTGGTTGATATGTATTTTAAATTGTCAATTCCAAAGTATTTATTTTCTGAAAAATGATGCTCACCATCATACTCTATTATTATATTGTATTTTTCTAGATAAAAATCAAATTTTAATCTCTTTTTTCTTTTACAATCTTCAAATGTGTATTCTTTTTTATATAAAATATTTTTCTTATCAAGATATGATATTATTGAATTTTCACCTCTAGATGTTGAATTACATAAAGAGCATCCATGTCCATATTCGTGATAATATAAATATTGACTAAAAGTGCCATGATTTTTACAATATATGTTAATGTAACTATTTTGAATATTTAGATCATAGTATTCATATTTATTGTTATGTATACTTTTAAGATTATCTATTCTTTCTTCTGATAATATTTTTAGTTTATGAGTATCTCTAGCACATTTTTCACAACCACTGCCGGCATATAAGTGTGCATTTGGGGTTTGCTCAAATTCACCATGAACAGGACATATTATTTTTACTTTTGTTCTACAGTTATCATAAATAATAAGGTCGTAATTATACTTATTATTATGTTTAATTTTTGACTTTTCAACAAAGTCTTTACTTTTTTCACTCTTCCTATTTAGAGATTTCAATTCTTTTATTATAGAAACCTCTTTGGATTTACAATTTTTATTACAAAACTTTCTATCGGGTCTTCCCCATTTAATCTCTTTGTTACAATATCTATAATTACACTTCATATTTTATATTTATTAAATACGGAAAATGGAAATGGCGATTTTTGTAACATAATATTTTAAAATAGGGATAAAGAGAAAAGTAAGAAAAATATATAATTTATAAAAAAATAATTTAAAAACATATGCCATTACCGCACTTCACTCAACTTTTAAACACTGGTTCACCGGGTGGTCCTGGTACGTTACCTGATGAGGTAGTATACACAAACCTCTTTGAGATTACATTTGTATTACCTGTTATTTTACAGGCACAAGGTAGAAATCCTATCTTATTATTACAAAATGCATTGAATATCTCAATGAACTTAACACAATTTGATGTTGGTGTTAAAGAACAAAGATTCAAGTATTCAACTCGTCAGTTCTTGACAACTCCAACTAAAACCTCTGGTGAATTTAACATTAAATTCAATGTTAATGTTAATCAACAAGGTTCTATGGAGACTTGGAACACTTTGAAAGCTTGGTATGATTTAGTATTTAATTCACAAAATGGTTCTCTTCACTATAAGAGTGATATTATCGGAACTGTTATTGTAAACCAACATGACAAAAAGGGTGTTGTATTGAGACGTGTGACTTATCAAAACGTTCAAATCAAACAATTAGCTGGCTACGAACTTGACTGGTCATCAAACAATATCATTGAATCAGTTCAGGCTGACTTCTTATATGACTACTTCATTGATGAGTACATTGATAATAACTTTACTATTAATCCTCCATTGGTTTCTGGATACTAATAGAATATTTAAAATTAAAAAACCCATCATTAGATGGGTTTTTTTATGCTTTATTAGAATTAATATTTTGGTATACTACTTGCCATACTACTTGCGTTTCTCATCATAGAGTTGGCATCAAAGTTCGGCATATTCTTTTGTTGTGAGTCTTCTTCTTTCTTTCTGTTTGATTCTTCCTCTTCAATAATTTCATTGACAAGTTTAATATTTTCTTCAAACATCCAAAATGGCCACTCATCCATCATTGCCTCTTGAGTGTGAAAGTGTTTCTGTAAAAGAAGTTTATTCTTTAATATATGCTTCAAAGGCATCATGAATAACGAAAATACCTGACGCTCCGTTGGGAAATTGCATTTCGGTGTGGACCTCCTCACCACACGAACACTTTTTCTTCAATTCTTTGATACCAAATGTCATTTTGCTTACAGCTGCATTTAAGAATTGGAAAGAAATATCATCTATCTCTTCAAATTCTTTAAGTTTTGCTTTAATTCCCTCATAAGTTATAGAAGTTCTACCTGATAACATAAATGGTATAATTTTAAGGAATGAAAGATTTGGAGTTCTTTTCTCATTATTTTCTTTAAGTATATAATCAGTAAAAGATTTTTGAAGACCAATGTTTGGTGGAGTAAGTTCAAACTCTTTACCATTTACGGTACTAAAGTGATAAGACCTTGTAGAAGGACTGAAAAATCTATCTAGTTTTTCATCTATGTCATGATATACAAAATGGTCTCTTTTAAGTTCAACATTAAGTTCACTTCCACAAGTACATCTTGTTGTTACTGTTAATGAATTTCCTTGTTGGAAAGTTAACTCTCTAATTAAAAATATTAAAAATAATCTATCTTGATCCTTTATGTCTATAAAAGAACCCATTTTACCATCTGAATATTTTACTCTTACACATGCTTGTAAGATATCATTCATTTTTTCTACTATATCATAGAAGTTATTATCATCTACCATTGAGTAAGATTGAATCTCTTTGACTTGAGCTGGTCTAACCATAAAGATGGTTCCAGTTGGATAGAACTGACCACATGGAAGTTCTTTAATATCAAAGTTAAAAAACTGAAGATCGGTAGTTCTATTAGTATCTATCTTTGGTTGAGTGACAAAAGGAATATCACTATTTGTTGGGTTTTTTGAGTTTTCAATTTGACCTAAATGTTTTTTTAGGTATTCCTCTTCACTCATAATTTCTTTATCATTATTAGACATAATATGTAGTTATTTTTTATTATATATTCTTAGGATATTTTTCCCTATGACTTTGCTTATACGGTTATAGCAAAAAAAAAGAGGAAAGTTTTCACTTACCTCTTTTTTAATTTATTGTTATTTGAAATTATCCGTTGATAAATCCACCTGCTGAGATTGCTCCAGTTCTCAAGATTGTGATATTGTTTACAATAATACCCATACCCTTGATTGGTTCAACATATGTATCAAGAACTCCAATTTGGTTGTCAATGATATCATTAGTGTTGTTTTCCTCATCCATTTTATTAAAGTAGTTATATAAACCATTCTTACTCACATAAGTCTCACAGATAACATCCGCTCTAAGTTTAATTTCTGCTCTAATATCAGGTGTATTAAATTTCCACTGGAAGTCTAACAACATTCTAGATAACTCTCTTTCAAGTTCAATAAGAACTTCTCTCACATGTAAGTAAGAAAGAGCCGATCTGTAAAGTGTTTGAGCTGTATTCTCAGTTTCAATCACATTACCTCTGTTTCTCTTGAATACAATCGGATTCATTTGAGCCTGATTGATAAATTCAATGTCCGTTGCTGTGAAATCCATTTCAGTTGCTACAATGTTAGTTATTCTACCATTAGTAACACCCGCTGCGATTGTCCAAGGTGTGATACCACTAATGTTTGAGATGTGTTTTCTCATATAGGTTGTACCAACCCAAGCTGCTGGTGGAACATCTACTGGTCTACCATTATCATTTACAGTCACATAAGGCATAAAGTAACCAACTGAAGTTGAACCTGCTCCATCACCGAATGAGTAAAGGAACGCTGGTGAACTTTCTGGATCTCCACCTTTAGCTACATATTCTAATTGTAGAACACCTTCTGAGTTTACGAAACTTGGTGAACTTGAATTCTTGAATGACTTCATTGAAGGCATATTTAGTACCCCAAGTGCGTCTAATCTTTCACCACAGATATCAACTAATTGTTGTTTAGATCTTTCAGTTAAGCCTAATCCAAAAGAGTCGATTAGATACCTAAAGTCAATTGCTTCCTTATTAGTGATTGCTTTGAACAAAGGAGTACCTTTTGCAACCATATTAAGGATTTGATTTTGTCTTGTCTCTGTACCATCAGGTAAAGAAGCCGTTCTTACTCTGAACCCTTTAAGAGATATTGCTTTGTATGTAGTAGCGTAATTATCTACTGAAGTATATCTTGTAGCTTGAAGGTCACCACTGAAGTTAGTTGTTGCGATTCTTGAATCACAAGTAATCTCTACTAATGATGGGTCACCTGCGTATGCTTTCTTACTAAGAATTCTTGTAAGTTTTCTCGGTGCTTCCCCAGGTACTAATAATGTTTGGTCATAGTATGCTGATAAGAAATCACCAATTTTAACTTCTGTATATCTTGAACCGTTGATAAGTATCTTGTTAGGAACTTGAGTGTATCCTGTAGGTACTTCAACTTCAATAGTTTGTTTGAAGTTAGATTTAGCAGATTGAATAAAGAATGTGTTGTTAGCGATAGTATCTACTGCTTCAACTGCTGTATATCCTTCATCCATAAATTGAACCGCTAAAGAACCATTATTATTCAAATACATTTTTAAGTAATGTTTAACTAAAACATCATAGATTATAGAAGCATTGAACACTTCTTCATATACTACTTCTTCATTTACTTGATATGCGTAGTATCCAGCTGGATATCCAAGGTCTTGAGCTAAACCAGATTCATTACTTATGATAGTAAATGAACCTACATTCTTTTCAGAACCTGGAACTATTATTTGTTCATAAGTTAACCATCCTGGATCAACTGGACTTTCAAATACAATGTAGTTATTACCTGCGAAAGATGAAGTAGCACTCATTGTTCCAGGGTTTCCGTTAGTACCATCTTCACCATCAATGAATATTACATTCACAACATCTCCAGCAGAGAAAGGAGGAACAGTAAGTTTGTTTGAGTAGAAGTAGTCGCCTGTATTTATGATACCATCATAGAATCTACTATAGAATTTAGAGTATTTAGCTACAACGCCATCAGCTACTGAAGGCTTCTCAGACTTAGTAGTAACAGAATCTGTACCTAAGATAAACTCATTATCTAATGTATAGACTACAAAATAACCATTAGCTATATCAGCTAATTGTGAATTTGATAGTCCTGTATTCAATATAAATGATTTATTTGAGGTAGAGGATGTAACAATATTAGTCATTGTCATATTCTCTAAACTTACTTTGTCAAAGTTATTTGAAGGACCAAGACAAAGAACCATTTTAGATTTATTTGCTGAATCAATAAGGTCAACTAATCTGTTGAACATTTTGATTCTTCTATATTGTTTGTAATTATTTACTGCTGCAACAGTGTTAGTATTTTGGAACTCAACTTTAATTGAACCCGCTGTACTTTGAGTTGCTATGAAGTAGTCATCTGTAACTGTAGTTCCAAAACTATAGTCAATGTAACCTGCTGTGTCTACACTTACTTCTTCTAAGTTAACAGTGTAAGGAATGATTTGACCATTAGCCATATCAAATTCAATATAACTTAATACTATATCACTTACAGCCACAGCTGGTTTAGCTGGAACTGTAGTTGAACCAACTAAATTGTTAATCAAGTTGATTTCACCTGCTGAGTTAAGAACTATTGTTGATACAAAAGAAAGTGTTCCTGAAGATATACTGTAATCACTTGCGTTTATAGTAAGTGAAGTTGTACCTGAAAGAGGAACTTCTTTATCACCAATAACTGCGAATGCTCCAGAACCAGCAGTGTAAGAAACAGAAATTGAAGCTGATGATGAAATCGGAGCCGCAACTTGTGTAAGGTTATAAGTATATCCTTCAGCAAACCAAGCTGTTCTATTATCAAAGTTGCTAGCATCTACAACACCACTTGATCTTGGACCTGAAGTACCGTCATCAAATGCGTGTGGGTTCTGACTTGTATAACCATAACCACCACCTAATAATGCAGATACGTTACCTGGTAAGTCAAGTGGAACTGCTGTAATCTCTATAGATTCAGCGATAGTTTCTTTATAAGATAAGAAATCTATATTAGTCTCATTTACACCAGCTATTGTATTACCTAAAAGGTCTAATAGACCATTGTAGTAGTCAGTTTCAACTAAATCTGAGTTGAATGCGCAGAATAAACCAGTTCTGTCTGTATCTCTGTTAATTACCGTTTCAATAAAAATATTAGTGCCGTTGGCATCTCTAAAATATGGAATCAATGACAAACCTTCATAGTAAGCTAACAATGTAACATTTCTATCATTAGCAAAACTTCTAACTTGAGACTTAATCAAACCAGAAGCATTAAAATACTGTGACCATCTATTGTCTATAGCCAATTCTTGGTAGTTTGACCAATCACCACCAACAACAACTACATCAACCATATAGTCAGAAGCAAAGTCATTTGCGTTAACATATGGAGGAAGTTTCTCTTTAGAACCATACCATTCGATAAGAGTTCTATCAAAACCAGTTCTAGCGGTTTTGAATACAAAAGCTGTGATGTATTTATCAGAAAGGTTTGTTAAACTAAGTGCTCTTTCTGTATAACCCACGTTATTTTTAGTTAAATTGATAAAAGATTCAGTATCTCTTTTCCAGAAACCAGTTGTATCAAAAAATCTTCTGTAAGGACCTTCTCTTTCAATATCATTTAGATATCCAGATGATGCTGATAGAGATTGATACTCAATAACATCAAGTGTATCATCTGTGTTTAATAGATTGATAGCAAACACAGGTGCTGTTTCCAACATTTTTTGGATAGTTCTGTGGAAAAATGAACCTTTTCTCTCTAGTCCTCTGTCTAGCTGACCAAAAATAGACTCCAAATCATTAAGAGTAGTTAATCTAATCGGTGTATTAACTGGTCCTTTTTTGGACACACCAATTACCATGTTTGTGATACCCTCTACTACTGGTGTAGTGATGATTGATTGGTCAAATTCTTCTATGAAGATTCCTGGTCTTTTGTATTTTCCAATTTGAATTGCCATATTTTTAATAATTTTTTTTATGTTATGTAGTATATATAAAACTTAAAAAATGATATTTTTTCTATTTTTGACTCTGACTTGATATTTTTTTGATATTATCCATCATTTCTTTTTGAATAGATGTCATTTTTTCTTTAAGTTTTTTCTCTGATTCTGCAATCTGTTGATTTAGAGTTGCTATATCAGAGCTTTTAGTAGACATTCTACTATCTATTTCTTTTAGTTTAGCATTCACAGCCTCTTTTGTGGATGCTTCTGTCGCGAATTTTAACTCTTGTGAAAAGTCATCTTTCTTCAACTTATCCTGAGTTATGTCTTTTTGATTTTTATCAATTTTCCTCTTAAGATTTGCAACATGAAGATATTCTACTAGAAATGGATTTCTATCCTGACCGGCTTTCGCATCAGTTTCTCCAATTAGTTGTTTGATTTTAACTTCAATGTCCGCATCTGTTGCAGAGTTAAGATAGAAGTAATCTATCTTAGGTTTAAGTGTGTTAAACTCTGATATTTGTTTGTTTAATGTGGCAAGTTTTTCTTTAGCCATTTTGATATCAGGTTCATCAGTGACCTTTGGACTAAAATCTACTTCCTCTGTGAATAATTGAAATGATTTTATCTTTCTCATTCTTTCTTTAAATAAGTTTTACTTATTTCTGGTACACCTGTGATATTTGGTATACCACCAATAGCTTTAATCTTTTCATTTATTACTTTAGAGTCTTTTTCAATTTTAAATCTCTTTTTATCCTTACCTGTAGAGACTTTATCAGAAGTCATATCACATAATGTATAAATGCCTTTTATTAAGAAACTCTCATCTTTATCCTCAGCAATCAAAGTTGCCGGAGCATCGGGTTTATTTTTACCATTCTCAAACTTACTAATGTGTCTGATTGCTACTCTTTTCACTCTGAACTCACCCTTGTCAGTTATAAATTCATTTATTTTAACTCTGAATCCTTTTATTCTATATTCTTCTCTTTTTTCACCACCTCTTGAGTCAGCAGTTCTATCCATCTCTGGTGTGAAAGGAAACTCACCCTTAATATTCTCAGCAAATGTATGTCCAGTCTGTAAGATGTATTGTTTGTAGAAGTAGAAAGTACCACAATATGTTATATAAAGATACTCTGAATCAACTGATTGTATAAACCCAAAAAATTGTCTATTAGTACCATCTCTATCAGCATTTATTGCGATGAAAGTCTTGGATAACTCCTTAGGATCACCAAATGGTATATTGACTGCTGTGAAATCTAATTTTTTAGAATTAGTACCTGCTGCGTTTTCAGCATTTACTTTTAAGTCATCACTATAAGATATCTGTTCTGATACTTTATTGGGATCTTTTTCATCATAACCAAAGTATTCTTTAAGAAATCTTGCCTGAGCTCCACCCTCTTTTCCACTTTCACCTTTGTATAAATCCTCAGCATCTAACATATTCCTCATAAATTTAGCCAAGTTAGCACCTGCCTTCTCAATCATTTTACCACCCATATTAATCTTAGTCTCAATATTAAATACTGGTTGATATTTAGTGTCACCGAGAATGTCTAAAACAGCATTTTCCCATTGATTAAATATAGCATTGTTCCTATATGGGCCACCTGATTGACCAGCACTCTCAGGCGAGCCATTACCGAAACAAGTATATTCCATGAATACGCTATTTGAAACTTTTCCACCACTTCTACCAGATGGAATAACCTGTGTGGTGTGAATTTTATAAGCTCTATTGAACACTTTTACTATTTCAAGTATAGGATCCATTCCGTTTATGATAATTGAGTCTTTCTTTTTCTTAGCAGCTGCGTCAAAGTTTGTTTTAACTTTCTTGACCTCTGTCGCGTCCATAACAAACTCTTTAATATCAACTTTTTTGCTCCAGTAGTCTTTAATCTTTTGAGAAGTTGTGTTCTGTCTCGGATCTGACACTTTTGTATCTTCATCCTCTTCATCACCCTCAGCCTCTCTTATTAGTCTAAAATCAGAGTATCTTGCCAATCTTGATTCCTTTTTAGGCTCTTCTTTTTTAGGCTCTTCTTTTTTAGGCTCAGCTGGTGACATTTGCATTATTTCTTTTATAGAATCAACAAAGTCTTTTAGAGGTTTAGATAAATCTCCTAATCCACCATAAAGTCCCTCTTTATCAAACTGTAAAGCTCTTTTAGTAAATCTCGCGATTTTTTCAGCCGCAATAACTTTTTTGTTTTTGTCTGCAATTATCTCTAAACTCTCTTTGTAAAGAGGATCTTTGTCTTGAATAGTAGCTTTTTTATCACCTACTAAATATCTATTAACTTCAGTATAAAGAGATTTTATTAGATTTTTAGTATTAGTATCCACTGACTTTGATGTGATTGCGTTAATAAAGTTGGTATCAATGCCCACACCTTTTTCTTTCGGAGAAATCAATACTTCAATATCTTTCTTTAACTTAGTAAAAGCTTGAGTAAGATGGTCTTCTCCACCTTTGATATTACCTCTCTCTGGACTACCACCTGGTAGTGCTTCATTTATAAATTGAACACTCTCCATAACTAAAATTAGACCAGGTTTAAGAGTCTGATTATTTTTTGGAAATGCCTTCAATACTTCGGTGTTTTTTTGTCTAAGAACATCTGCTGTCAATTTCTTAACATTTACATCTGTTTTTGCAACAATTTTATCAACAGTGTCACCCGGTAGAGTTTTGTAAGTTCTCTTTGTTGTTTGAGTTGATTGTTCTTTACCTTTAGCTGTTTCAATTTTTACTCTTTTGTAGGCGTCTGTGATAATTGCTAAAGCTTTCAAGTTTTTTATCATAGTAGGATAAAGACTTTCCGATGATTTAGAACCGCTAGTAGATGAATCACCTTCACCTTCTTCACCTTCTCCCTCTTCACCTTCTCCTTCTTCACCTTCCTCACCTTCTAATGATGGATCATCTTCACCTTCATCATCTTTGAATTGATTTAAGAACTTTCTGAATTCTTCTAATTCTGAAAGAAGTTTTCTTAGAGTATCTTTTCCTGTGAATATTTCAGCTTCATCTACATTCTCAATTACAAATTTTAACTGTTTTATAGCGTCATCTGTAAGTCCTTTGATTATACCAACCTTTCTTCCTTCTTTTACAGCCTTGTCTAATTCATCTAAAAATATAAATATTTGTAGTTTACTATATTCTTTTTTATCATCTCCAGATAGTTCATTCGCGACAGATTCTCCCATCAAAGTCTCAAAAGCATCTCTTAGTCTTCTTGTGACACCTTTGATTCTAACTAAGTTAGCTCCAATTTTTGCTTTTCTTATGACAGAGTTTATAAGTCTTCCTAATAGAGAGTCTCCCCAAGGAATATCATTAGCGAAAGGACCACTTTCTGCCTCTGTAATTAAATACTCTTTGTATAGAGGATGCTCTTCAAGTTCTTTATACTCATTGATTTTATTTAGACTTTTTTTAATAAATTGATCTCTGTTGTGTAGATATTTCATACAAAAATTGCGAATTTTTTTTCAACATATATATTAAATAGTTTTAGTCAAAAAAAACTTTTCTATTCTAAATATTTTCACTATATTTGTAGAAATTTATTAAACAGTATGAAGAATTTCAAATCCTTTTCGCCAAAAGTTGATATCTCCAGAGGTTTAGTTATGACTAGATTCTATGTTGGTGTCAAAGGATCAAACAACTTTTGCTACCAGATTAAAAGAATTACTAAAAAGGGAACCGAGGATAAGAGGTTCAAGACACTTTATGCATTTGGTGATGATGATTTTAGTTCAGTAAAGTTTTTCTGTAATTCAAGAACTGGTGAAAAAGTAAGAGTATTTAAAAAACCATTTAAGAGTGTTTTTGGACTTAAAGAAAATAAGTCTAATCCTGTTGAGGTCTGGAAATTTGCTCAAAGTATTTGAATAAGTAAATAATTTTTTGTATATTTACATTATGAAATCTAAAAATATGTCAACAATCAATCTCAAAAATGTAATTTGTATTAGTTTGAAATCACATACTGATACTCAACTTGATGCAATCGGGGCTACTTATGATATAGACCATGAGTTTCTTTGTAAGATGAAAAATGATGGTTGTAAGAAACTTTGGATTCATATCGGTGGTGGTTATGTTATAGCTGGGCTTGATACTGATAACGTTGATGACGTTTATTTTTCTCCACAATATCATCCAGTATTGACCTCTAAAATTAGAAAGGCTGTTTTGTCAATTAAACCTGTAAAGGTTCCTAAAATGCCTTCTTTTGCTAAAGTGAAAGTTGAAAAAAAACAAGTAGAAAAAGTAAAAGTTGAACTCACTGTTGATGGTGTTTTAGATAAAATTAGTGCATTTGGAATGGACTCTCTAACTAAAGAAGAACTAAATTTTCTAAAAAGTTTCAAATAATTTTGATATTACAGAAAACTTCTTTATATTTGTATAAATAAATACCACTATGATAATCAACTTCAAAAATATAGTATGTTTAGACTTGAGAACTGTAAACTCAAGTAACATTGATAGAGTTTCTACTATGGTAAATACTCATCCTGATCAAATTCTAAAACTTAAAGAGATAGAAGTTGTTAAAATCTGGATTGATGTAACAAGTGAATATTTTGTGGCTTATCAACCAAAAGGTGGTGACATTGTAGTAAAACCAGCTTATTGTCCTGTCTCTAAAAGAGAAGTTAAGAAGTTAGTCACTATGACTCCTATCTCTGTAAAAAAAGTTAAAACTACTACACAAAAAACTTTAGAGTCAGTTACTACTCAAAAAGTAGTTTCAACATCTAAAATTGTACTTGAAATAGATTCTATTCTTGACAAAATTTCTGCAAGTGGTATGAATTCTCTTAGTAAAGAAGAGTTAGAGTTCTTAAAAAGTCAATAAAAAAATCAAAAAAATACTAAATTGTAAAAAACCGAGTAAAATCTCGGTTTTTTTATTTTAAAATAAATTTTTATTTTTTTTCTTTTGAAATTCTCTCAAAATTCAGAATTTAGTTTTAATCAATAAAAAATTCAAATATATACAGTATAAATTCATATTAAACATATGAGATATTCAGAACTAAAGTTTCGTGGTAAGACATATACAAGTCAGCATGAAATAAATGACATTCTTTACAAAGAAGGTTTTTATTGGTTAATTGACTCTGAGATAGAAAATGCTCAGATAGAAATTCACAAAGATACACTTGTTTGGCACGGTGGTAGTTTCTTGTCAGGAGACTGGCACTATGGCATTTTTAAAAATGGTGATTTCTTTGGAGATTTCCATAATGGAATTTGGGAAAACGGCAATTTTGGCGGAAAATGGCAAAGCGGTATTAATCTAACACAAGATATAAAAAAATAATATTTACTATGAAGAGAAAAAGAATTGCTCTTGAAGATAGAGCTAAGGAAATTTTGAATCAAAAAACAGTTAGGGTGACTAAGAATGGAGATGGGTATTTTTTTGAAATTGGAAATGAAATTACAACAGATGTAGCAGAAGCAGTTTGTATACTTATGAGAAATGTAGACTATAATGACTCAATGTGGAATGTTGAAATAGATAAAAAAATGAAATATGAAGAAATTACTCCTGAAAAATCTTTATTTTGGTTATCTGGTGGTTATAATGAATGGAGAACACTCAATCACTATAAAAAGCCATGGTGTGAATGTTATTTAGACTTTCAAGAAGAGTTTGGATTTTTAGTAGTAAATATTGTAAAAAAATCAAAGAAACTTTCGGATATTAGAGATGGATTTATAAAATACTTAAATCTACCTACACTTTATAATTTCGCAATAAGTAAAGATATGATTAGATAATTAAAAAAACATAAGTAAAGAAATCCCGTCATTTGATGGGATTTCTTTTTTTATATATACTATATGGAAGAATTAAAAACTGTTTGTAGAAATCCTTGGTGTAAAGGAACTTTTTCTTACAAAGAAGAAGAAATGACAATAGTCGGTGATGAAAAATTTCCACCTAAACAATGTAAAAAATGTCAAAGTTTTGAAAATGATTTAAGTGGTGGTATTGAGTGGAAAGACAAAGAGTATGAAGGTGACCGATTTGATGGCATGCCTCATCAAATTAGATATAAAGTAACAAATTATAAATGAGAGCACATTTTTTTGACATAGACACACTTTTAGTGAGTGATGCTAAGGTTTGGATTGTTGATAAGAAATCTCCAAATATTCCTATTATGAAGATATCTCAGTCAGAATTTAATCTTATTAAAAATGGCATTTATAGAAATCAAAATAACTCGTTAAATTTCAGTGGTGTTACTTATTGGTTACCCGAAGATTTAGTTAACACTCTTAAAATTAAAGCAAAGAATTATAGGTCAGATTTTTCTTCACTTGGATTTTCTATGCAAGAGTTTATGAATAAAGAGTTGATAGAGAATATTGATTATAGTATAAATTTTGAAAATATAATGCATCTTAAAAATACGGATGATGATATCTATTTTATATGTTCTAAAAATACTAAGAGAAACTATGAGTTAATGATTTCAAAAATTGAAGATAAATTAAGAGATAATGGATTAAACATAAAGTCTTACTATTTTATTTCTGAAACATTCTACAACAGAAATAATGACTCAATATCACATAAAAAGGTTAGATTACTTCTACAACACTTGATAGGTTATAAAACAGATGGTGATAAATTTGTTGATGAAAAGATTACTAAGTATGATGAAGTTTTATTCTATGATGATGAGGATTCTGTTATTAAACTTGCATCTGATGTTAACAAATTTTTGATGACTTTATTATCCAATACTGATAGTTCTATAAAAGATATTATCAAAAAAGAAATAAAGGAAAAAGAACATATACTATATGTTAATAAAGTAACATTTAACAAAGTTAATAAGTTTGTTACTACTAAAGTTTTATTGGAAACTGGAAACCTTATAAAGACTTTTGAAAATTTTAAGTTTAAGTAATTACTTTTCTTTGTCTTTTTCTTTATTAATCATTGCATTTTTGATTAAATCATTAAGTTTCCTGTTATCAAATATTGCTCCAGATTCTGAGTCATTTGTATTCTCTTGTGATGATTCTACCGCCTTTTGAACATCGGGACTATCTATTTCATTAAGACCTAAGTCTTTTCTTAGATTTTTATAAAATTTCTCAAGTTCTGTTCTTTGAGTAGAAGAGAATTTAGAGTTTTCTCTTATTTGGCCAATAGTTTGATTGACTACTTCATGCATTCTAGCTGAATTATCACCATTATCTACTTGTCTTAATTGAGATAGAAAATTCTTTCTTGTCATTTTTTGTAAAAAGATTGTCTCTGCGTAAACGGTAGCATCCTCTCTCATTTTATTCTTTATATAAGGATGTTCTTTTAACTGAGGAACATCACTTAGATATAAGTCAACAAGAGATTCTAATATCTCCATAGACTGTTGATGAGCAACAGTCATATCTGAATCATAGTCATAAATCTCAATTTGTCCTAAATCTGGTAAGTCTTCAGGTCTGGCTAAATGTTTAGATATATCAAATTCACCACTTTCTGATTGAATTTCATCAAATTCATCCTTAATTCTATTTCTTTCATTTTCAGTTTTTGACATAGAAGGCGGTTTTTTACAATATATATTAAAAAATTACTTTTCCTAAAAAATATGGCATTACCACAACAGGAAAGACAAATGATATTCACTACTAAATTAGTAGATGACGCGACCGACAAGATAAATGATGGTATTGTATTAAAAAGATACCAGAATCCCTGGTTAAAGAGTGAAATTGGACTAAGAAGAGCCGGTGTAACATTCAAAATGACAGCGGATGAACAACAAGAGTATATTAGATGTGCCTTGGATGTGCATTATTTTGTTGAAAAATACTGTAAAGTAAAAAGAGAAGATGGATCAGTTGGTTCTATCAAATTGAGAGATTATCAGAAAGAGATACTTGATAACTTTGTAAATAATAGATTCAATATTTTGATGGCTTCACGTCAGGTTGGTAAAACAATTTCATCTGCTATTTTCATGTTACATAAAATTCTATTTGACAATGATAAGAATATAATGATTGTTGCAAACAAGGGAGATACAGCTGTTGAGATTGTTGATAAGATAAAGTCTATCTACAGTTTACTACCTTTCTTTTTGAAACCCGGTATTAAGACTTGGAATCAAAAATCACTTACATTTGAGAATGGTTGTAGAATAAAAACATCAGCAAGAACAAAAACACCAGCAATCGGTTTTACTATTGATGTTCTTTACTTAGATGAGTTTGCTCACATTCCATCAAATATTATAGAACCATACTATACCGCAGCCTTTCCAACTACCGCCGCTGTTCAAAACTCAAAAATTATTATCACATCAACTCCAAATGGTATGAATTTATTTCATAGATTACTTACTGATGCTGAAAGACCTGACGGTGATCCACAGAAGAATAACTATAAACCAATGAGAGTTTATTGGTATCAGGTTCCTGGAAGATTTGTGACTTATATAAGATTGAATCCACACAAGATGTATGAGTATGGTGTTACTAAAGAAGAAATATTTAGTTTGGTCAGTGATACTTGGCAGTCACATACTAAGGTTTTTATGGAATACAATATGGATTTATTAAAAGATGTAATTCATGTTTTTAATAATGATTCTTGTACTGAGGAAGATGTCAAAAAGATGACATTTATAGATAAGAATGGATTTGAAGTTCCTATTATGGCTATATCAGAGATTACAACTTGGAAGGAAGAAGCCATAAAGGACATTGGAGGTGAAGATGCATTTAATCAAGAATATGGTTTAAGATTTATTAATGCTTCTAAATCTCTATTGAATGAGGCTATTATAGATGAACTTCTTAGAAACAAAAAGAACTATATTTTTGAACAAATACCGGAATTTGATAAAAGACTTAAATTCAGCTATCAAGACTTAAAATGGGTTGATGATGATGATGTATTTTTACCACTCAAAAGAAAAGATTATAAAATTGTTATCTCAGTTGATATTTCGGAAGGATTGGGTCAAGACTATTCAATCATAAATATTTTTAGAATATCTGAGAAACCAAAAGACTTAGTTGAGATACAGAAACCATCTTACAAATCTATTGTTGATTTTTTTAGACTTGAACAGATAGGAATTTATAGAAATAACTACATATCAGTAAAACAACTTGCTGAATTGTTGTATATGATTGTTTTTGAATATCTTAATCCAGATAATGTTAAAGTAGTTGTTGAGTTGAATAACTATGGAAACACACTATTTGCTGAACTACCACATGTTTTTGATGGTAATAATAACTACGGTTCATCAGTTTTTGTTAGATACAAACATAGAGCGGACGCTAATGAGGAAAAAGTCGGATTAAAAGTTGGTGAGAATAAAAACTTAATGGTCAAAGACTATCAAGATTTAATGCAGACTAAAGGTTTTGTTATTACAAATGAAGAAAATATTAGAGAAATAACAACATTTGTCAAACATACTACCTCAGCAGGTAATACTAGATACGCTGCTGATGTTGGTCATGATGATACTGTCATGACAATTGTAAATGCCACAACAGTATTTTCTAGACATGACTTTTCTGAAATGGTTGAAGAATGGTCAAGTAAATTTGTTGATAAGGAATATATGAATTATGTTCAACAGTGTCTTAAAAACATGGATTATGTTGAGGGAGTTGACTACGGTCAAGTTTTAAAAATAAGAAGACAACAAATGAACAGATTCAAAGGTGGTCAAAGTATGAATGGTAACTGGTTTGGTAGAACTTAATCATTTGTTTCCATAGTCACACTTAGACCAGCGCTTTTAAGTTTATCTTTCATAGTTGAAATAGTCTCTATGTCACCGTATTTTACATCACACTTGCCACTAAAGTGAACAATATGAGCACACTGACTAGCCTGTTCAAATTCATGACCACAAACCTTCATAAGACAAGTTATAACCCAGTCAAAGGTATTATAATCATCATTGTGTAATACTAGTTTGTATGGTTTTGAAAGAATTTCATCTACTTTTGATTTAGTTTTCTTTTTTGTAATTGTTGCCATATTATTTGTTATTATGTTTTTTAATTTGTTTTGTTACTACATCTACTACTGTTACATCTACAGGATGTTCAGCAGCCCATTCATTAAACCTAACTAAATGTTCTTCTCTATCATCATACATTACAAATTCATCTACTCCTAACTTTTGTATAAGTTGTTCAAATAGAGTTGTCTTAAACTTGAATGTATCACCACCCCAATTTAGATGAATCTCATCAAATGAAAGATTGTGTTTGAGTAGAATTTTGTTGACATTTTCTAACATACCTGGCGCTTTTTTAAGTCTACCAGTTGCTAAAATTACGTAATTTTCAGGATCAGATGTTGCTTTTAAATATTCCGAATAGACCCAAGGATTTACTGGTATATCAAAAATATCCAAATCTAAACTTTCAGACTTTCCCCACCAACCACCATATGGCCAGTCAGTTCCTGTTTTTTCTTTCCATATTGTTTTACCCTCTTCCGGATTAGGAGTCAGACAAAGAGTGTCATCAAAATCGAAAGAAATTAGTCTTTTATATTCCATTGAGATTATATTATTTTACAAATATATATATTAAATTTTAAAAAATAAAGGATATTGAAGTTTTTATATATACTATTAAAATAAAAGTTTAACATGAAATTAGATGTAAAATCTATTCTTATCTTAGTTCTGTTGGCTGTTTCTCTTTTCTTTGGTTATAAATGGTTCTTTGGTGGTAATTCTGAATACAAAGAGAAAGTAAAGCAGTTAGAGAAAGAATTTCAAGAATTGGAAAATCAAAAGAAGAAAGTTGATTTGGAAATTAGTTCCTGGAGAGCTAAGTTTGACAGTTTATCCGTAGAAGATAATAGACTTAAACAAGAAAATATTAGATTAGAGTCTCAAACCAGAAAAGCGGAATTAGAGGCTAATAAATCTAAGGCAAATTTAGATAGGATTAAAGGTGATATGAAGGAGACTCAAAATAAAATTGAAGAATTCAAGAAAAATCCACCTAATAGAACAGGAGATGCCCTTTTGGAATCTCTAAAAAATAAAACTAACAACAAATGAAAAAGTTTTTATTAATTGCATTAGCTTTGATTTCCACTTTGGTGGCTTTTGGTCAGTCTATTGAGTATCCAAGGTTTGAAACAGATTCAAATGGTCAACAGATTTGCTTGATTACTATCGCACAAGCTCAGGCTTTAGACAATAATTCAGAGTTACTATCTTTATTTGAGAAACTAAACTCACAGATGGCTGATTATGATTCTGTTTGTGTAAAAGTTATAAATGATAAAGATAATGTAATAGCTTCTCAGAAGTTAGAAATATCAAATCTTAAGAAAAGTCTAGATAATAAGGACAGACAGATTGATGCTCTACAAGGTGAAATTGCTGGTTATCTAAAGAAGATAATCATCCTTGAAGGTCAAGTTGAGAATAGACAACAAATGATAGACCTTAAAGACAAGCAAATTAGAAAGATGAAGACTAAGATGATATTCGGTGGAGTCGGTGGTGGTGTTGCTATCATAGGACTTATACTCGGATTAGTATTAGTAAATTAATATGAAAAAAATGACTTTTTCATATTAATATATAAAACATAAAAAATATTTAATTACAAATGAAGCATATTAGAACATTTGAAAATTATCGTGTAAAAAAGAACAGAGAAGAGATTATCAAAGAATCAGTTCTTCAAGTCAACGATATCTACAAAGTAAAGACTATGATTGATATTCCTCAATCTTTGATTAATGCTTATGTTAAAAAAGTAAAAGATACCACTGGTAAAAACTTACGTCAGTTCTTTGGTGATGTTGATATTGCTGAAGAAATTGTTAAGTATATTAATATGAACAACTTAGATGTTGAGAAGATTCCTGGTGGGGCTTTAATGGGTGGTGGTCAGTCACAAGCACAGACTCAAGGACAACCTCAGGTTCAAACAGAGGGTGAGGCTCAGGCTCAACCACAAGCTCAGGCTCAACCACAAGCTCAGGCTCAACCACAAGCTCAACCACAAGCACAAGGTCAAGGACAAGCTCAAGAAGAAGAATTTGAAGAGCCACAAGCTCAAGGTCAAGCACAAGGACAAGCACAAGGTCAAGCACAAGGACAAGCACAAGGACAAGCTCAAGGTCAAGCTCAAGGTCAAGCTCAAGGTCAAGCTCAAGGTCAGACACAAGCTCAAGGTCAAGCACAAGGACAAGCTCAAGCACAAGGACAAGCTCAAGCACAAGGACAAGCTCAAGGTGAAGAAGAAGAGGCACAAGGTGAAGGTGAAGAAGGTGAAGAAGAATTACCAGCTTAATTGAAAATTAACTAATAAAAATACTAAAACCCATCAGAAATGATGGGTTTTTTATTTAATACAAATTACCATCAATGTGATTATCAAATTTTAATATATAAAATAAAAATTTATATTATGAAAATCTGTTGTTCATGTAAGCAAGTAAAAACATTTGAATCATTTGGTAGATTAAGTTCAAGTAAAGATGGTTATAGACCTGATTGTAAAGATTGTAGAAAAATATATTCTGAAAATAATAAAAACAAGCTTAAAGAGTATAAAAAGATTTACTATCAATTAAATAAAGAAAAATGTAATAAATCAAGTAAAAAATGGTACTTGGATAATTTAGAATTTAAAAAAGAATATGATAAAGAATATGTTATTAAGAATAAAGATAGACGAAGTGAGACTCATAAAAAGTGGAGAAGTGAAAATAGTGAAAAGATAAGAGAATATAAAAAAGTTTATTATCATAATGTTACTGTGAACGATCCTGATAAAATGATTAGAGTTTCTGCTAGGTCTTTAGTTAGAAGATTCTTAAAAGTAAAAAATAACAAAACAAATGAAATAATTGGATGTTCTTATGAATATCTAAGACAGTACTTAGAATCTAAATTTGAGAACTGGATGTCTTGGGATAATCATGGTTTATATAATGGTGATTTTAACTACGGTTGGGATATTGACCATATAATACCATTATCATCAGCCAAAACAGATGAGGATGTTATTAAATTGAATCACTATACTAATTTACAACCTTTATGTAGTAAAATAAATAGAGATATTAAAAATGACAAAATTGGTTTTTATATATAGTTAATGGTTTATATTAAAAAATTTGAGAGCTTCCAAGTTGAATCTATACTAGTTATTGTTGATGTTCAGAAATCTTTTCGTCGCTTTTTTTCAGAGATGTATTTGAATGAATTGAAAAAATATTGTAAGAACTTTCAAAAAGTTTACCAAGTATTTGATAATCATGTGGATGGTAAACAAGTAGATAAGGACTATCTATATGATGAAACACCTGAAATTCCAATTCATGATGACCTTTACTACTTTCCAAATCAAACTGATTTAATTGAGAAAAGATACAACTATAAAGTAGATGCTGATTTTTATAAAAAAATATTAGACAAAGAGGTATATGATGAAATCAGCAGAAAAGAGGATAATAGTGAATTAAAAAAAGGTGACATATTTCCAACCAAAGAAGGAACAATAATCACTTACATAAATAATAACCATGTCTGGTTTCACGTACCTAAGAAGTTATATGAGTTATTGACATCACTAAAGGGAAAGGAAGTTACAATTGTTGGTGGTGCTGACTCTGAGTGTCTTGAAGATGTTGTTACAACTGCTGAGAGATTAGGAGTTAAAATAAAAAGAGACTACAAGTTCATTTATACAGCTAATAGTTGTCCGATATAATCTATAGCGTGTCTATAAACTTGTATAACTTCTTAATATATTCTTTCTTTTTATAATCTTTATTGGTCATACAGTAAACAATAAATGCAAAGTATTTCACTTTTTCAGCCAAAACTTCTTTTGATATTTCGCCACCTGCATATCTAAATTCACAGTATTCATTAGATAACTTAGTAATATTGAATCCTAAGTTTTTGAAACCAATATCATTGACTTTCTTTGTAAGAAAGGAGTTAAGTGTATTTTCTGTCTTCTCTAAGTCATTTAGGTCTAAAGATTTTAGTTTATCCTTTTCTTTATCAGACATAGACTTCAGATATGGTATTATAGAACCACAAAACTTATTATTCATTCTCCAAGTCATGTCTTTGAAGGTTAGTGGTGTTTTGTCTTCTGAACTAAAATCATTCAATATTACTAGGCCTTTTATTGGATTCCAAACAGACTTTTTATTTGTTCCTATATTGATGTGAATTCCAGTTCTTTCTGAAAAGTGCCAATAAGATTGATTATTCAAATCACTATAAAAATCATTTATCATCTCAATAGACTCTGATAAACTTGGAATATAGGTCTTTGGTTTTATTTCTATACCTCTGTCTAAAGTGGCATCACCTACAAAATCTATCTTTCTTGACCATTTTCTTGTAAAATTAGGAAGATGTCTTTTGCACATTCTTTTTAAGTATGTATAGTCTTCTTCATAGATTACAGACTTTATAGAATCTTTCAAGTGTGCTACAATTTCTTTTTCTCTGTCATCTTTGTACTTATTAAGGTCAAATATCTTTTCAAAAGTAGTATTATCAACCAAGTCATACTCAATGTGGTCAAATAGTTCATATGCTAAATTGTAAAGAATCTCCTTTTCTGACTTTTTTCTAATCTTCATATCTTTGATTACAATAGTCAAAATGTCTTCAACTACATCTTCATCTAAATCCTCATACTTTGTTTTTATATTTGAAGTATCTTTTGTTTCTATTTCAAATTCAAAAGCAACTGTAAAGTAACTATCTAATTCGGATTCTATAAATGATATATCTTTTGGATTGACTTCTTCATAAAGAGAAAATCTTACTAAATGTTTCATAAATCTATATATTAATTTAATATATACAGAAAATTAGTTGATTAATATGCCATCACAGTCTAAAACACAACAAAGATTAATGGGAGCAGCTTATGCCTTTGCTACTGGTGAAAATAAAGATGTTCCAAAAGCTGCTAAGGATGTTGCAAAGTCTTTCTTAAAGGGAGCGGATACTAAGAAAGAAAAAGAAAAGGCTATTAAAAAACTAAGAGATTTTGCTAAAACTAAACACAAAGGATTACCTGAAAAAGTAGAGGAGAGAATTATGTCTTTTAATTCTTTTGTTAAAGAAAACTATACTTTTGAGGACTTTACTTTAAGTGATATGG
>JACCDP010661724.1_pt1 | contig 58512 bp, 83 predicted proteins | sample 7445841 | NCBI WGS metagenome assembly JACCDP01 (sample SAMN15323441, study PRJNA562643) | freshwater metagenome | isolation source: river surface water | place: USA:Blue River Watershed | collected 2017-08-17 | reverse complement strand
GCATAGTCGGCACATTCCCGCACAATCTCCTCGGCGAACCTTAGAATCTGTTCTTCTGTAATGTAGCCCGAATAGAGCCCTGGGATCTTTGTGGGTACCAATTCATTCAATAGATCGGTCTGTTCTGCCAGTTTCTCAATTAGTCCGTTCATTCTTCAACTCCAAACTTTTCAACGATGTCGTAGTAGACGATCTCCATACCGTATGCCACAGCCCGATCATAATCGGAACCTTGATATCGTGTGGCAATCCGCTCCTTGTGGTCGCCTAGACACTCACGGATGATCAGTTCGGCGAACTTGTCCTCCCAAGCCCGACCATATCCATTTGTTTCTTCAGAATATTGCTCGGGAATATTCTTATCACACCATAGAGATGCTTGATGCTTGAGTTCCTTGATTCGTTCATTCATCATTCAACTCCGAAATGTTCTTTTATTGCCTTCGCAGCCTTATAGTGATAACCACCGAGATCATCAACACTATATACAGCATTCATACATTCCCTCACAATCAACTCGGCGAACTTCTTTTGAAAGATTTCGTCATAAGTCATTTCGTCTTCCGGCATGCCCTCAAAATTGGTCGTTGAGATATACTTTTCTACTTGTGCCGCGAGTTCTTGAATTCGTTCGTTCATTTTCCAATCCTCTCAGCAATACGGCGGCGCAACTCTTCAACGTATTCGTTATGCCAACCAAACTGAAACTCAGGATGTTCCTGAGAAAACTCTTTAGCCTGCACCAAAGACTTCTGCAACTCACTCAACGATTTACCTTCAAAATGTCTTGGGTCAACAGGAGACCACTTTTTCGGTTTCACGATTCACCTCTGAAAGAAATCCACAACACGGCTACGGTCATTGACAACCCTAGCCAGAATAAACTGATCGTCTAGTTGAGCCTTGGCGAACATTCGGGCTTCGTCAAGGTCATCAAAGTAAGCAACCTCGCCAGTGCGGTCGGTGGCACCGTAGTATGTACCATCGGCGTCTTGCAGTTCAACATAGAATTCAGTCATGATTTACCTCTTGTTTACTTGAAAACAATCAGAGCCAACAGAACACTATTGAAGAAAAATCCGATAGCGTTACTGTAGATGTACAACTTGTCATTCCTGGAGATCGCACGGATCAGAAACAGGAACAAGCCTGACCAGACTAGCAACACCATTTCAATCGGAGGGAGTGAGGCACTCATACCAAGAATGTTCTTCAGAGTCACGGGCAGAGTAGCACCGTGGATCAAAACCATACCAAGCCAACCAGCGGCTTCTGCAAAATCAAAGTTCTTTTTCATCATGTACACATCATACCACAGATGAATACCTGAGTCAAGTGTAGTGTTATTCTGATGTTGCAGAAAAACAACACTAAACGATGAAATTTTGCACCAAAAACCGCTTGGCTTCGTACAAATTGTGGACTTTTTTCTGTTTCGTTTTTTCAGAAACACGGTAGCGGATCACAATGTTCTTAGGAGACACTACCTTGACAAATCCAAACAACTCTGAGGATCTACCAAAGGGAACGAAATAAAACGACTCCTGAGCCGTTTGGATGCGTTTGTAAGGCGTCTGTGCAGCCTTGATCCGCTTCAGATCACCAAAGAATACGGTTTCGCTCAGTTCAGATGCGATTGATTCTCGTTCCCCCATGCCGTCACGAAAACTCATACATCATCTCCTGCTTAGGATACTTCGGCTCCTTGCGCCGTTTGTCGTCAACGACACGCATCCGATACTTCGGAGATCGCAGGTCCTTGCCCACGTAGTCGCGCGGGCGTTGCTTTTTTACAACAATCGTCATGTTCATTTTATCGTGCACCAGTCCAAGTTGTGTTTCCGTAGTTCTTAGTCAGCACATTGCCGCGGGAGAAGTTGGTAGCAGGTGCAGCCCAGGACGCAGCCATCAGGATGTCACCCTTGCGGAACTTGCCGCCGTCTTGCAGCACGATGAAGGAGTGCGCAGAGCCGCGAGTCACAACCTTTGCGTACTTTTTACCGAGATCAACCCGCACACCAAGAATGAACTCATCGCGCATCCGTGCGCCGACTTCGGTCTCGTTCTTGTTCCATGCGCAATAGTCGCCCATGATGTGTTGGAGATAGTCTTCAACAGCGAAGGCGAAGTCAGAACCGATCTTTTGATGCAACATTTGAAACCTCATCAACTCAATGAAATCAGTATACCACAGAACAATAGTTGAGTCAAGTGTAGTGTTATTCTACCCACTCAACCATGCCGCAAAAGTCTATCGGTTGACCCAGTTCAGACTCTACCACCCCGAAGGAGTATGCAGAATACTTGTCAAACAGATCATGATTACGGCAGAATTCTACCGCTTCTTCACGGGAGCCAAACACTCCCAGCAGGTCTTCACCCTCGTAGTCTACAGATATCAGCGCGGAGTAAACTTTCATGACAACCTCATCAACTCAACAGACTCTATATTACCATAGATCAATAGTTGAGTCAACCGTAGTGTTATTCTGTTGTTGCAAAACAACAACACTTTTACAGACTATCTGTTACATCTTCCACTTTGATGATTTTGTTTATTTTGCACCAACGGTTGAAGGTGTACATTCCGTCGCTAGAACCAGATCCAGGTTCTCCAACTAGTTCGTAGACTCTACCAGACTCGGTGATTCCTTTGTTTGTATTTTTGTCAAATGTTTCAATTTTTGAACTAACTCGCCCTTCTCTTTCTGTCAGGTTGTATCCAACAAAGTGGCGAGTCTTGCCTTCCCATCGTTCGGATTCAACCTCAAAAACTCGCCATGTTGCAAGTTGCAATTCAGGTGTTTGTTCAATCGGCGTTGTTGTCCATATCGGCATCTTCTTGCTCCTCTTCTAAATCTTCTTGTCTAGTGTGTGCATCACATGCGGTGTACATCCATCCACCACCTCTGAGTTTTCCTGGTGAACCGCATGTCTCGCAAGTCCTGTAACTCATAGTGTCTGCGAATCCAACCAAAGCACCGACAACTCTGTCTCCACCATTGTAGTAGAATCGTAGCCCACCAAACTTCTCTTTCACTTGAGATGCAACGACCTGTTGCACTTCATCAGGAATAGGCAAGTTGTACGGATTGCTATCTAGAAGCAATTGCCGCGTCTTGTTTGTCTCATCAATGTACCATTGGATGTTTGCGCACAGTAAATCTATGATGTTGTACCATCCGTCGCCAACATCAAATCCCCAGCACATTGCGGTTTGTGTCATTGGCTTATGACGATCCGCAAAAATCTTAGGATACTTTTCGCATAGTTTTTTGTCTAGTTCTTCCCGCATAGCATGTACTTTCTCAAATAAATTTCTGCAACGTTTGTTTCCATGTAGAGATCAAGCATCTCCCACGATGCTACAGTCAGCAGTGCAGACGCATACTTATGATCATCTTCTGAAGTTACTTTGTACCAATCGATAAGTGTTTCTTGACTGGCTTCTAAAAGAAACTTCAGATTCATTCTATCATTGTGATCCATCTCTGTCAATCGCTTCTTCATACACCGTTGTTGGGACGTATGGAAACGTTACTGGAACACGACTGTCTGCGGAGGTAAAGTAAGACTTACTTTTTTCTCCTGTCTCGGGATCAGTGTACCATTCCCAGAAGACTTTACCACTGATATCATAGGCACCGATGGGATCTTTGAACACATGGCTGCATCGTGCATTTTGCCAAAGTGTACCACCATTTTGTTCAGCAACATCTACCCATTCCCAGTCTTCACCCGTCAACGGAGATAGGGGTTGAAATCGAAGTAGTTTCTCTAGACAATTGATAGCATACGATGCTGAGAATCCACTGTGCCCCTCTTTTGCAAATTCTTCAATCATGTGCAGAATGTGCTTTCGCATCATTCCATTCATGTCGCCACCATCTGTCATTCCGATGAGGTCAAGTTCTCTCTCTGCGTGATCATAAATGCTCATTTTTTCTCCTTACGTTCCCATAGTACAGAACCATCGTCCTGTTGTTTCAATTCAAATACAACTTTGCCAGATAGTGCGTCTACTTGCCCTCTCTTGTAGAGCGCGGTGTATTCGTAGAAGATCATGGATAGAGCAACAAATACAACCATGCCTGCAAAGAATCCTAGAAAAAAACCAAGTCCAATATCGTTGCCGCTATTCATCATCCACTCCCGTTCATAATCTTGATGATTCTATCAAAGTTCTGGTACTTTGTCATACCATAAGGTGGATAGACTGAGTATTCCGTTCCATCGCGCATTCGCACAAAGGTGTGCTCATTGAATTCCCGAACATAAACATTAGAAACATCTTCAGGGTTCACATAGTCTTGATCTGTAAGTTTTACTAGCATCAGTAACACTCCTCAACGATAACGTTGTGCCCGAGATATGCTAGAAGTTCTTTGATGCCCTGAGTTCCCATGTCTTCGTCATTGTGATCCCAACGAAAACGCTGATCATCTACTTCAACAGCCCATCCATCACAGTATAATTCAATTCTAATATCTTTCATTCTTCAACTCCGAAATGTGTAAACAATAATTCACGGTGATGTGTTGCGCCATCGTCTTCATCTAATGTCATGACACATTCCTGAACAATCAACTCGGCGAACTTTTCAATCTCTGCACCAGATAGTACGGGTTCATTGCCGTCATAACACGCGCCAGAGGAAGCATTGACCATTAGTTTTTCAATTCGTTCGTTCATTTTACATATTCCCAATCAGAAAGTCCATCCATGTATCTCCATTGATATGCTTTCCAAATCATACCGTGTTTTTCAATTTCTCGCTGGGCTTCTTTTTCATGTATGTAATCTAATCGCATCCGATAGTTGTCACTTCTGTAAATGATTTCAACCTCGTCACATCCCTTCGTTGGATATGATGGCTTTATACCTAGAACGATTGGAACAAATGCCATCACTCAATCCTTACGATGTTAGTGAATCCACGATTCTTCGTTCCGTGATTCTTGTAACGATCATCAGCGGTACCATAGCGAATGAACGCTTGCAGTGGATCTTCTCCATACGCAATGTCAACAGAGTGACCCATTGTGCCGCCTTTCCACGAACCCTTCTCGTAACCGATCTCTTTATTGAATTCAAGATCAAGTCGGCGAGTAATCATAGGCTTCACGAAATACTTCAGCCACTTGAACAAGCCGATACCATGTTCGTGTCGCATCTCGCTGATGTGACAAGTAGCAACGATTTCTTCGCCGTCAAAGTCATTGAACCGAAACTTGATCTTGGGGACCATGTCTTTGATCTTGTACAGATTATCAAAATCTAGACCACCATTCTTCTTGGGCTCGCAGATGCCAAACACTTTCCAGTCTGGTGTATAGAACTTCTCATAAACATATCGCTTCTGCAACCAAGGGATTCCAAACAACTTAGTGTGATCAGAGTTCTTCTTGTCGCGTGAAGACCAGTGCCCAGGTTGAATACCATAGTGTAGATGGATGTTATCGTCTGTAATAGTGAATCCATACTCTCGGCGAATGTGTTCCCAATACCCACCTTTAGGATTCTTTGACCACTCGTAATGGCTAGTATCTACCCATTTTTTACGTGGCTTGAAGATTTCAGGAATCTGCCACCACCAAGAGTGTTTACCAAAGGCGATGTTTAGCATACACCAATTAGTGCCGCGTTCACCATCGCGACCCTCATAGTATTCATATGGATTGGACACATTGAATGCATAGCGGATCCAAGAGTCTTTGTGGTATTCTTTCAGTTTGAACATGTTACTTCCTTAGCGGGCAATCTCTACCTTGATTGCAAATGCCGTTACAACATTCAATCACTTCAGCATCTTGGCGTTTCACGATGTTTGCAAAGCCTTCATCTTCTCGGCTCATGTAGTAGTCATCAGATTCTTTTAGAAAAGGAACACACTTGCCAACTTTGTTGGCATACCACATAAGTGGATCAGAACAGGATGTAACTCTCAATGCTTTCATGATGACACACTAGCAAACGTCTTCTTTTTACCCTTGCTATTTTTAGCAGCAAGGTTCCAGATTTCACGATCAACTTTCCATCCACGCTGAGAGAACTTCTCGGTGCGCCATGTAGTCACTGCATCTGGATTGTTGACAACAAGAGTCTTAGTTGCGATTGAATCGTACTGTGCGCGACTCATATACAACTTGTTCTCTGCTGGCTCAAAGTGAGGAGTGCAGTGCAGAAAATCAAATGATGCTTTGATCTCTGCGGGAGATCCACAATTCATCGTGATGAAAGAGAACTTGTTGTTCATTGTGATGGACTTTTCAGTCACCATCTTGCCTGGAACTTTCCAGCATTCCACTTCACGATACTTTTCATCAACTTTTTGGATGTCTTTCTCATGCGCTAAGAGCCACTTAGATACGACATCCATCGTCGCTTGATCTTTACAGTACACATCAATGTCTTTCAGAGGATCATCATTCATCAGACTTGCGAATGTGCCACCAGTGACAAACAAATGTGGCACCGTCAGGGAATTGAGAACTTGATGCCCCCATGAGGTAATGGTAGATTCTGTATTGAAAATTGTCTTCAGTCTATTCTTGACATCGACAATATCTGTGATTTCTTGTTCAGTAAAGCCCATCGTCATTGAAAAATCCCTTCATCATCTTGATTGTGCGAGTGGCTGACTCATGCTGAATCGCATACCCACCCGCTTCATGAAATGACATTATAACATCCGAAGTGTCATCAATCAAGAGTTTTGATGCATCTGCGTAGTTAGCCTTTAGACGCCTTCCAGGAACAATGTTCACAGGAACATCAATGCCATGATTCTTGAGCCAAGTCTTCTTCTGCTCAGTCACTTGTTCATGAAACTTCTGCCCGCCACTTGAACTGAGAATTTCAATGTGGGCGCCAGTTGCACGGACAGCAGCAAGCAATTCTTCCCAACCAGGAAAAGTAGGCAGCGTAGCAAACTGCCCAGTCAGAATAAAGTTGTCCCAGTTTGATTTCTTAGACTTTTGCGAAAAAGATTCTGCTGGCGACTCGCCATACAACTCTCGCCAACGCTCGTCAAAGTTACATAGAACACCGTCCATGTCAAGGTAAATAGTTTTGATTCGTACTGTCATAGGAGTAAAAGAGTTACAAGAACAAAACCGTGGAGAATGTACTCCACGGTGCTAACATTTTGTGGGATTAGTTCGTAAAGATTCAATCTGACATCTCCATGGATAAACGTTCAATGGTCTCTAAAACATCAGAAGTCTTGACTCCTGCAACTTCACAAACATACTTGATAGCATCTTCGCCAGAAAGACCCAGAGACCAAGCCTTCAGCACATGATACTTTAGAGACTCATACATAACTCACCTCACACCGTCATAGACTTCGTACAAATTCCTCAGCGAACTGGCGATCCTCAAACGAGGCGACATCAGTGTCCATTTCGTCCAGGATGTCTACGACCTTCTTAGAGCCAGAAACAATCGGATCAGATTTCAGATCAGCCTCAGGAACAGTCGGTACAGAAACGGAAGTCTTCTTAGGCTTAGGAGTCTTGGGAGTCTTTGCGGCAGCAGCAACAGGTGCAGTCTTCTTGGCAGGCACACCAGCGCCAGCATCAGTCATTTGATACGCAATCACCTTACGACCATCGCGCACAGGAACAATCACAGCGCCAAAGTCAATCTTGGCATACAGAACATATGCAGATAACTTGTACGGCAGAAGACCGGGAATAGACAGAAGTTGTTCAACAGTCACGGGACCGTTGGCGTCCTTCAGCATAGTGTAGACCTTGGCTTGATGGGATTGCTTGCTCATGATGTTTCCTTTCAAAAGAATTTCTAACAGAACTGAAGTTTACACGGAAATGGTACGAATGTCAATAGCTGGAGTTAGTTGACCATTTTTGTCAACTTTCATGATCTTTCCGATCATGCACCACTCTTCGGCTTTCATGGTGTATCCAGTCTTCTCATCCAGATACGATTTTGCCAATTTCATGGTACGAAACTCCTTAGAGCCGTTTCGATTGAAGATGGAGGGAATGGCTAGAAAAGTCATTTTTGAATATCCTTTACACCCCACAGGGCGAGACCAAAACCAACTGCGACCAGAGTGATCACAGCAAAAATGTAAGACAATGACGGATTCGGAGGCATGTTGTCAACACCGCCACCAACGCCGAAGAGGATCAGAACACCGAGAATTATGCGAATCATGTTATCTCCTAATCAGGCTACGTTCAGTTGAACACTCAGACCTTCCCAAGTGCCAGCGATACCAACGGCTGCACGATCAGCAGCACCAGAACCACCACGCATGAATTCCAGAGTGTCAAGCGCCTTCTGAACGGCGGCATTGCAAGCGGCGAAGTCACCAACACCCCAGCGGATTTGCTTCGCGGTTGCGTAGAAGCAAGCCGTGCCAACGATCACACGAAAACGCTTAGAGACAGGAAAACGCTTAGTCATTTTGTTACCTTTCAACCGAGGGTAGTTACAGACTCACCGACAACAACACCGGCGAAGATCAGAATACAGAAGACAATCAGAAGAATCTCAAACATCTCAGTCACCTCATCAATCAACATAGTCAGTATAATCGGATGGTGGTAGGTGTCAAGAATTTTTGAGTAAAATAGTCTGATATTGTTGTCTTTATACAACAAATCGAGGATAGGAGCGAATAGGACTCCGATTCCCGTGGTCAATGGAGACGACTTTCCAAGCAACACCACGCCTCGTCAGTTCATCCAGAACGGTAGGAGCGTCAAGATCCTCTTCCAGATATGCAGTCTTACCCTTTGCATAGGAATAGACGGTGATCTTTCCAGTCAGTCCAAGGGACTCAATCAGTTCCCGCTTGATAGCCACCCAGCCATGACTAGGATCGGAGTAGTGCTTGAAAACTTTTGCCATAACAACCCCATCAATCAACAGACACTATGTTACCACAGCTGGAACAGAAGTCAATAGTTCTTGAGCATTCTACTCAACTATTTGTTGTGTAAAAACAACGCATTTCTGAACGGCATTGTCTTTTCGGAACAACTAAATACGCTCTAGTTGTTCATTTTATACGAGGGTAAAGCATGCCTGACGCAGGATTTCTTACAGCAAAAGTGGCTTCAATGATTGGTGGATTATTTGGTGGTGCTGCTATTCTAACATACATCAGACCACAAACAGTAGGTGAAGCATTCTTACGTGGAGGAGTATCTGTAGGCAGTGCTACAGTGTTTGGAACTCCTATGCTATCTTACATGGGCTTTGATAACAATTGGGAAAGTCAACTCATGGCTGGATTCATCATTGGATTCGTCGCATACAGTCTCTTAGGAATGGTAGCAAAGTTTCTAGCCAAACACAAGAACAGTGACATTTCAGAAGCTGTGAATGACATAAGAGGACCAAAAAGATGATTACCTCAGTCATTCAATTCTTGAACGATTACAATCTTCAGTTGCCTCTAAATCTCATCGCGCATTCAATCATCTTCACTGCAACTTTCTATGTCGCAATGCACAACAGAAATCTAAAGCAATGGCACATCACTCCGCTTTGGTATCTTGGTCTCGCTAGTCTCTTCACTGCAATAACAATTCTTCTTCAGTACATGATCGGTCCAGAGTTTCCTCTAAGCTATTGGAATCTGAGTCTGTTCACAGAAACACTCTCTAATATTTCACTGGCCGCAATAGCAGCCATCATGTTTATTGGTACTGTTAGGTCCGATCTAAAGGGCAGACGAAAAAGAATGCAAGAGCAAGAGTCATCTATGCAAAAGGATGCTATGTAATTTGCCCGGTGAGATGTCTACATCATCCATCTCTAGAATTTCAGCAACGAACTCCGAACACGCCTTGTTTCTGTTGTCTTTATCAACAGGAAGTTTGACGTCAAAGTGTGTGAACATGAACTCTCTCAGCCCAATATATGCTGCGCTAAACCATCCGTAGTGCGCAGAACCTGATCTAGCTAAAGCATTCTCTTCGATATCACTCCAGACTCTAGGTGCTGGAACAAGATCAAATGATCCATCGCTGTACTTAGATGCGAGAATGATTCTAGAACCACCCTTTGTTCCTGAGTCCAGAAGCATCAGTCTGTCTTTGAACCAGAAAACAAAGCCTACATGAGTGTAAGTGCTTTTAGTGAACCATGAGACAAGTCTAGACAAGAAATGTCTTTTGTCAACATGGAAAAAGAGAACATCGCCGTCTTTAGCGATGCTTCTTACTTCTTGATAGTTCATAACACTTCCCCCACAAATGGAAGTATTTATGAGTGGAGCACCGGGTCAGATTTGAACTGACGACTTTACGGATTTGCAATCCGTTGCATTTGACCACTCTGCCACCGGTGCATTGGTGCGAAAGACGGGATTCGAACCCGTAGTGTTTCTTATGTGGCGGGTTTTAAGCCCGCTGCGTTTCTCCAATTTCGCCACTCTCGCTAATTGGTACCTCTAGTAGGATTCGAACCTACACTACGCCCCCGTCGCGGAGCCATTTAACCGGTTATAAGCCGGGTGTTCTGCCATTAAACTATAGAGGTGTTGGTAGGCTGACTGGGATTCTAACCCAGGATCAACGCTTTATGAGAACGCTGCTTTAGGACACTAAGCTATCAGCCCAAATCTGGTGCCTCAGGAGGGATTCGAACCCTCAAAATTCGGAGTTTGAAGCCGACACGTATACCTATTCCATCACCGAGGCAACATAAACATTTTATCAGAAGATCATTTCTTTGTCAAGCTGGCGGATAGTAAGCGGATCGAACGCTTGCACCGATTTCTCAGTGGTCATGGTTTAGCAAACCAGCACATTGCCACTCTGTCAACTATCCTTTGTTTATGTTTCTTCCTTTGCACCAACCTTCCGGTATAGTGTCATTTTTCTTTATCTTTTTGTTTGTAATTCCATCAGTTATCCACATGGTTCCAAACTGAGAATTTTTTTCACCAGATTGTTTTTCCGACATGATCAATGACATTTTTTGTTTGAATTCTTCGGAGTGTTTTTTGCCGAAAAAAGAACCTCTCCATCCACCCTCAAAGTATTTACGTAGTCCATCAGATATGCTTTGTCTATGTTTTTTTAGCCATTGATCATCCGCACGAAGTTCTTTTAGTATCTCTTGTCTTTTCTCTAGAGATTTAGAACTCATCATTTTCATGTGTTCTTTTGTGTGTGTCTTGTTATAAAACAATCGCGGATCATTCACGTAGTCCCATCCACCGAATCCGCCAACTTTTATGTTGTATGTGTTCTCTGTGGCTAGAAATTCTTCATTCACTATTTCTGCTTCTTTTGCATACATCTGCTCAGGAGTATCAAAAACAAACAAGACTTCTTTAGTAAAGTTTTTTATACCATACTTCTCTTGCGCGCGTTTTAGATACTTGCCTGAACCCATGTAATCGTCATTCAAATCTTTGGTCTTATGACTACCTATGTAGAATTTGCCATCGATCTGATTTGTTATCTTGTATATTGTGTAGAACATAGTTTCCTCCTATGTTCTTATTTATACAAGTTCGAGTCTTGACATCGACTCAAGGGCGGAAGCGGTGAGATTCGAACTCACGGGACCTTGCGGTCCGTCTGATTTCAAGTCAGGTGCAATCAACCGGGCTCTGCCACGCTTCCTTATTCTGGTACGCCCTAAGGGAATCAAACCCCTAATTCCACGTTCGTAGCGTGGTGTGATATTCATTTCACCAAAGGCGTATTTATTCTGGTGCTGCCTCGTGGGATCGAACCACGTTCCAAGGCTCTTCAGGCCTCCGCTATGACCACATCAGCTAAAGCAGCATTATTTTTTTGGGGTGTCTAACGAGTACCGACCTCGTACCTACTCTTTCACAGAGAGCAATGCTTCCACTACACCATAGACACCATTGGAGCGGAATATCAGAATCGAACTGATCACTAAACCTTGGCAAGGTTTCGTTTTACCAATAAACTAATCCCGCTTACTTTACGAAAAATCCTAGTCTAGACACATGCGAATTTAGAACTTTGTCTTTACTAGGTATGAATTTATTATACATGGTTTTTAACTCATCGACAACACATTCTGGCGTGTCACTCCAAATTGGAATCAACTCATCGTACTCAACTGGATCAGGAGTACCTCTGAGATGAACTTCAATGATCTTGTTGTCTATCATTTCAACGTTGATAGAGCCACAATCCCACAGTTCATCAAGTTTCTTAGGAAGATGAATCTCAGGTGAGACTCTTTTCCATTTGACGAATCTGAACAACTCTTGCCCATTGGAATGGAATCCCTGAAAGACAGAGACTACATTCCAATGACCCTTACGCCACGTAAGTTCAATGGAGTAATGATCACCGATGAATCTTTCGCACCAGAAATAGCCAGGAGGAACATGATCAACATCTTCTGGGCGAAGATGCTTAATCTTGGCTCCTGCTCCCATTCCATGCAAGTTGTAAATTGGCTTTACGATGTAGTTATCTTCTACGGGCACAGGCACCGCATTGGGACCACATAGATAGCCGAACGTATCGGCTACCCACAATTTATTGAACCAACTTCTATGAAACGGGTATTTCTGCCACGCTTCAACATCAGTAGTGATCATTACAGATCGTACCTAGGTACCATCACAGTGTTCAACATGATGCCTTCTGGTGTGAACTTTTCAGTATCAGCACTCAGAACAGACTTCATGATAGCTGGGCTGAAACCAGATACCAATGCAACCTTGCTCTGATTAGACTTCGCAGGAACATTGTCCTTTGAGTTGATATTCCAGAACACAATTGCTGGCACTTCATATCCGTTCTCAGTGAACTTGCGCTTGATTGTCTCCATAGCGGAGTCATCAAACCTTGCACACTGATCAAACTGCATATCGGACATGATCAGAAGCATTCCAGGCATTTCCTCTTGAGGAACATTGCCCTTCACAGCAGTCATCAGGATCAGGTTCATTGCTGAAACCAGATCAGTATTCATTCCCCAATCTGAGGAAGTCATCTGCTCAATCTTCTGAACGATGTTGCCCTTCAGATGCATCAGTTCTGGCTTACCAGAGAAAGTCAGGAATGTATCCTTGAACTTACCCTTGTTCTTGTCTGCGCAGTACAATCCCAACGAGACTGCAACTTCCAGACAATTCAACTGAGTCTTAGAACCATAACCACCCACAGGGATAGTCATAGATCCGCTAACATCAACCAGAGGCAACACGCTTGCATCACCAATGAAGTTTTCCAGTGCTTCCCACTGCTTAGTCATCAGATCAAGCCCAGTCTTGTCAAACTGGATCCGATTGTAAGGAGAGATCGCACCCTTCAACACATCGTAAGGATACACTGCACCTGCATTTACCTTGACTTCAGGGTTGTCACCCTTCACAAGAGAAGTCACGTACTCAGCGTACTTTGGAGTGTTACGTCCAAAAGCCTTCTTGTATCGCGCGTGTGCAACAGAAGGAACATGAGAGAAGTTGATCTCATCCCATTCCTTAGCACACATTTGTTGCTCAACAACCTTAGTCATCTCGACAAGAGACTTACGATAGAACTTCGGAGACATACCGAAGAACTTGCGGATCTCAACTGCGATTGGTCCCTGACGAGGAGTCCACTTAGCAGCCAAACCATTCTTCTCGCGCAGTGCATCACCAAGCATAGTGTATGCAGCAGACTTCAACTCGGAAGTTTGGAAGACGAAGATGTCATCCCAACGACCAAGAGTAGGCACCTTAGGCAAAAGAGCCTTTGCAGATTCCGAATCATTCTTTTCCAGATACGCAAGGATGTCGCGAAACACCTGGCGCTCACCAGAGCCACCACGCGCATCACGCGCCCACTGTGCAATGCGCAGTGCAAGGTCCTTGTTCTCAACGTATGCAGCAGTGAACTCCTTCAGGATGTTCTTGCCGCGAGATGCGCCGATCTTGAAAAACAGATCCACACATGCATTGGAAGTAGACTTACGCGCCTTCATTCCATTCTCAGTGCGGGCTTCTTGATTCACAACGGCGTCAACAAAAGTGTTCATGATGTTTCCTTTCAATGCAACAGAATAGTTTTCTTCTTTTTAGTCTTTCGGAATTGAACCGAAGGAGAGAACTCGAAACTCACCTTGTCGGGGTTCCCCCCAACATCCTGGAAGCGCGTTACACGCTAAGTCATTTGGTTTGCTGAACCTATTCTCTAAAATATAACAGGGTGTTCGGTTCGTATTTGATCAGTTGTTCTAACTAGGGTGCTTCTCCCCACCCAAACTATCAGAATTATCTGCGTCATCCTATGTCGTAGGCACTAGCACATGATTCGGCAAATGTGCATCCTAGTCTACTTTGTAACCGCTTACGCGGGTCCTCCGATTAAAGACTCTCATTAGCGTTAGAATTTTTTGCTGCAATCACCCTAAGTTTTCAATCAACAGACTATAGTGTATCAGGAAGTTGCCTTCCTGTCAAGTCATGCTGCAATTTTTTGTTGCTGCATGTTCATGATTTCCTTCAGTCTGTCTGCGCAGTAAGATGCTGCGAATGCTCTTGGCTTTACCATAGGCACTACGTTGCACATACCGCGAATGTATCCGATTGCTTCTTGCACTACACAAGAACTTCCGTATCTTTCATCTGGATTGATGTCCAGGTGAATTTCAACTTCTCTGTCTTCTAAGACATCAGCAAGCTGGAGATACAATTCGGAAATCTTATAGACTTCCGTCATGAGCCTCATACGAGGTCTGTTCTTGTTCTTCTCATAGTCTTTTTCACGCTGCACATCACCGAAGATTTTGCAGCCATGCTTTCCGTCAATATGAACAACAACAGCAAGAGTATAGTCGGCATACCAAACGTCATTGATCATAATGCGCTCTGAGTCTCCACCAATGTAGACTTTTGTCTCTGGAGACTGATTCATAATGAAGTCTTTCACTGCGTCAACATTCATTCTGGTATACACGATATACTCCTCTCAGTTTTTGGAGCGGGTGAGGAGAATCGAACTCCTCGCTTTAGCTTGGAAGGCTAAGGTATTACCACTATACGACACCCGCATTACTTCATACAGTAATTTCCTGCTTTGTCACTGCGCGAACAGCAAGGTTGACAAGAGTCAAAGCCATTGCTTGAATTTCTGGAGTCAGAATGAATCCAGTCTGAGTCTGAACGATCAATCCAGCCAACGCAACAATGTTGATCCAGATTGTCTTAGATAGATACCACTTCTTAGTTTCCATGATAGTTTCCTTTCGTTTGATTTGGCTCCGGTGGAGAGAATCGAACTCCCACTAATGGTTTTGGAGACCATCGCACTGCCATTATACTACACCGGAACATTAGATCCTTCTATTGAGAATCACACCCTTCATTGCCCAAAACACTAGTCTCAGATGAAACTTCAGTTTCTTTAGGTAATACTGTCTGTATGCGTTCTTTCGTATCATCTTTCAAATCTCTACCGAAGATTGCATCCCAACGGTTTGACCACTCTTCATGGCTTACACTGAATGGTCTAGGTTTTGATCCTTTACCACCGTCACTCATGATGTCACTCGAAAAGTTTATAGACTTCTCGCGCATCACTGCCGCACTCAGGGCAGTTAGCGAACTTGGGTAGGTCTTCAAGTTTGCCTAGCACGGCTTCATCATGCACATGCCCACAAACTTCACAAACATATTGATTAAAATTGTCCATCTTATTTCTCCATGATTTTGTTGTTTGGTGGACCGGCGGAGGATCGAACTCCGACTAAAGGCTTGCAAAGCCCCTGTGCTCCCATTATCACTACCAGCCCGTAATTCGTTGACACACTATTTGTCCTATTGTACGCGGAGTGTCATCGCGACTTTTACTTGGTGCCCCCACCTGGAATCGAACTAGGAATTAATGCTTACAAGGCAATCGTTATACCACTTAACTATAGGGGCGAATTCTTGGCTCCAGAGGGTGGGATCGAACCACCGACCAATTGATTAACAGTCAACTGCACTGCCGCTGTGCTACTCTGGAATTGATCTCTACATTATATATGCATCCTAGATGCATGTCAACTGGCAGAGGATGATGGGATCGAACCACCGGATGTCTGAATCAAAATCAGATGCCTTACCACTTGGCTAATCCCCTAAAAACAACAGACTGCGTTTTTGCTTTATTTTCAGTAAAGTTTTTTAGTTGCTGTATGCAGTCTAAACTTGGTCTCGGACACAGGACTCGAACCTGCACCTTCTACGCCCCAAACGTAGTGGACTACCAATTATCCCAATCCGAGTTATTCTTTTTTGGTGGTGACAGAAGGTATCGATCCTTCTAGTTTTTCCATCCAAATACTATATCATCTCTTTCTAAAATTGGATCGCTAGGAAGAACTCTTCTTTTTTTACCATCGACAGTTATGCATATTCTTCCTGTCATTGCATCCTTTACTTTATTGTTTCTTTCTTCTGAGTATCTCGTGCCGGTCAAAGTTTCTGATATTTTTTTTGATCTCTGCACACCAACTGTTTGTATCCACTCAGGGTCATTCATTTTAATCTTCAACGAAGATGCTGACTTTATTCTAGACTCTGATGTATGCAAGTGTTTTCTTGCATGGTCTGAAAATCTTTTTAGGTCTTCTTCTGAATACTCTTTTTCGGAAAGAGTTTTACTCACTTTTTCGTATGATTCGCTCGTAATTTTAGACCTAGCGTAAGACCAACCACCTCTACCTCCTAACATGATATTATACGTTTCTTCTGAGATTTTTACCAATTCCCTTTCTCTTGCGTACATATCTTTTTCAGAAGATAGAACATCTAATATTTCTTTTTCAAAGTTTTCTATTCCGTACTTTTTCTGAGCACGTTTCAAATATACTCCAGAACCCATGTAGCCATCATTCAAATTTTCAGTCACATGAGCGCCAATATAAAACTTTCCAGTGATCTTATTTTTTATTCTGTATACGGTGTAGTATTTCATGGTTGCTATAGTTGGTTACGATCCAAGTCCTTTTCCTTATGAGGGAAACGCGCTACCATCACGCCCCTATAGCAGTTATTTATAAAATTTATGATCTCTACGCATCCATCTACGTCATATCACCAGTATCAAATAGTAAGACACTTTCGCCTGTTTAAGGGCATATGACCGGTTCATTGCCCTCTCATATCAACGCAATGCCACCACAGCACATTTATTGCTTGATAGAGATCGGTAATACCTTGAAAGTTAGGCTGCTGGTTACACATTTTACACAGGTCCTACTATTTGATACCATATTGAAACACACATTGTCCTCGCACCTTTCGGCATCGCGGTCCAGATTGAAGAGTATGTGCTTCAATATGGTGCCCCAGGAGAGACTCGAACTCTCAAAATTTGGCTTCTAAGACCAACACGTATACCAATTCCGTCACCAGGGCTAATTTTGGTAGGTCATCGCAGGTTCGAACTGCGTTCTCTCACCTTAAGAGGGTGGACTTCACCATCAAAGTTTATGACCTATGAATACAACAGAGTAGCTTTTTACGGTTTAGATTACAAGTCTAATGTATTATTGTTTGCTGTATCTACTCTAAATTTGGTTGCGGACCCCCGAGTCGCACAGGGTATCTCTAGCTTATGAGGCTAGCGGATTTCTCTCTTCCTCGCCCGCGATTGTTTTGTTTGGCGGCTTCAAGGGGTAACGATCCCCTTCTTCAACAGTGACAGTGTTGTGTGCGTCCATGAACACTTTGAAGCCATGTTACCATTTAGTTTGTTGTCTCTTTATGAACTACGTTCACCCGTAGTCGTTTGCTTTTCATCTCACCGACTTATTTTAGGTAGCTACTCCGTTTTTCGTCAGAGAGAACTGCGTACTGTTTCTAAGGTACCGTCCACAGTATTAGCATTGCACTGACCTGGTTGCACAGGTATTTTCAGAAACAACAAACTAAATGGTGCCTCTTGACAGAATCGAACTGCCGTAACCGTCTTGTAAGGGCGGTGTTCTACCATTAAACTAAAGAGGCACATAGCGAGGCAGATTCCACAACCTCGTCGCACTCTTGCCGGGGTGGCAGTCTTCGTGCTTTTCTTGATGTGTTCATTATATATCAGAACACATCGGATGTCAACTGGTCCGGCGTAGAGGAATCGAACCTCTATTAAGAGTTTAGAAGACTCCTGTCCTATCCATTGAACGAACGCCAGTTATCTTGGTAGGACCTTCGGGATTCGAACCCGAGACTGACGGGTTAAAAGCCCGCTGCGTTACCGCTACGCCAAAGTCCCATCTTGTCTTGGTACCCACAGGTGGGATTGAACCACCGACCTTCGCCTTATCAAGACGCCGCTCTACCACTGAGCTATGCGGGTATTGGTGTACCGTAGCAGAGTCGAACTGCTGACCGGGTAGGGTTACTACCCGCTGTTAGCCATTTACACAGTCACGGCACATATCTTGGTGGAGAGCGCCTACATACAGCCATGAGCCATATGCCGTCCACGTTATCCGCTTATAATCCTTTGGTCTTCCCTCAGAGGAGCGCCGCAAAGCATCAATAAGTTTCTCTCTCCGTAATTTGGTGGGTTCTGATGGTAACGCTCCACGAGGCAACTTCCTTACAAAACAATGCCAACGGATTTACAGTCCGCCGTAAGGGGCAGAACCCAAAAACTTTAGGGGCACCACGGAGGCACTATGACCTCCTAAGCCGGTTATTTAAGAGTAGGCTGTATAGTGACAGCCACTCCCCCATCATATTCTTACCATATTGAAACACACTAATTTCAGAGTCAACCGTTTTAACCAGGCGGTTGCTTGTCCTTTCCTGCTTTCGGCTCAGACTAATGTGCTTCAATATGGTACTCCCGAACGGTTTCGATCCGTCTTTTCCGCCTTGAAAGGGCAGCGTCCTAGCCAGTAGACGACGGGAGCAAATGATCTTCTGATTGTTAAAGAACTTGTGTTGATTTCTCAACGTTGATGACAGTATATCAAACCTCTGATTTACTGTCAACTGCTATGCTCTGTAGGCTGATGCTTCATAAACTCTAGAGGGATTCGAACCCTCGTCGCCCGCGCAATAGGCCGGCATCCTATCCACTAGAAGATAGAGACTCTGATTTAGCACCGCGGCAACGGGGTTCATCAGGTGAAGTAACAGACCTTCTGACGATTGCCGTCATCAGCCTACAAAACACAGCAGATTGTTAAAGAACCGAGCGATTTCTCACTCAACAGACACAGTATACATCAGCTACCGCATCTTGTCAAGAGGCTTCTGAATTCTTGACTGCTTTAGTCAGTCTTTCTTCTTCCTCTGACGTTGAACGATTTCTCACTCAACAGATACAGTATACATCGGTTGATGTTGATCCGTCAAGTCTTTTTTCGCTCTTGTTGTTTTTGTGCAACAAACAAAAAACCCTAGAAACTTTCGTCGCTAGGGTCCTTTGGTTGGTGTACTTGTGTACTCTACTTACCGATGGACCCGAGACTCACTGTTTGAAATGGCAGGTAGGCGTGAATCTGCGCAATACGCAAATCCTTTCCAATTCTGCTCTGATGTGTGTCTAGTGACCATTATAGTCTGCCTTTGTTGGTTTGTAAAGTTCATCTTGTATATATGCGTTTTGTCTGGCTTTTTTACGAGCCAGACAAAAAAATTATTCCTTCTTGAACTTGACGCCATCACCGCGAAGGGCGCCAAGGATCAGCAGTGCAGCAAGCCACTCCAAGAAGCCGTATGCAATGTTCAGTGCAAACAGAGTGTTCAGTGACCAGATGAACAAGATAGGAGATACGAATGCCATAATGAGAATTACGACAATCAGCCAAAATACAGTAGTGTTGCTCATGATATAGATTCCTTTTTAGTTGAAATAGTCTTCGTCAAAGTCTTCTTCGGAGTAGTTCTTGGGATCAAACCTCTTGATCTTGTCCTTGAACCGCATCTTATCTCGGTACGTTTCGTCTACTCTCTTGCGATTAGGTTTACGATCATCCTCTTCATAGAACTCGCGAAATCCTTTACGCTTCTTATCATCGTGCTTTGACATATCTTACTCTTCCGTGTCTCCTGGAAAAAATTCGGGGAACGCCTTTTTGACGTATCGCTTGGTAATGCCCTTATACTCTAGTTTCTTGTCTTTGATCTGAATAAGAAGTTTAGCTTCTTCGGGTGAAAGACTCTCTAGCATCTCAATGAACATTGATTCTTTCTTTATCTTAGAAATGGTGTTTGAACTTCCCTTGATAAAGTAATGCATCTTCTTCAGTTCTTTTGGCAGACGATTGTATCCCCAATTCTGCGGCATGTCAAGTTTCTTGTATGGTGGTGTTCCAGCGGGTAAGTCTAGAACAATCTCCTTGACAAAGACTAGCTGTAGAACGGCCTTGAAGTCTGGCCGAAAGTTTGCTATCTGCACCATCGCATTGGGTCTATCGTCATGTGACAAGTCGGATACATGTGTCATGATCTCCGGCAGTGTCATCTTACTCAAATCAATCGTTGCCATATGTTAGAATTCCTGTAGGTGTGCCATTAGTTGTTTCATGCGATTCTTGATGAAGTAGTTCATCAACTTCTCGCGCCCGTTCTTTGGCGCAGTCTCATAAGTCTCAAGAATCTTAGTCTGATACTCTATCGGAACTTTGCTCAAATCAATCAGCATCTCATTTCGCTTTACATTCCGAAGCATAGTCTCATCGCAAAAAGATTCAAACTCCTGCGTCAACCATGTATTTAGCTTTTTCTCAGTTACAGGCTTCTGGCGAGTACCTGTTACAAAGGAGTCATCACCAGACAGAATGTTAGGAATGCCATCGCCAGTGTCGCCACGAATGATGTGTTCACGAAGGAACTTCTCGGGATCACTCTCGCGAAGAAACTTCTTGGCGGTAGGGCTGTACTGCTCAACGTTGACGAATCGTTGCAGTTGCAGGAAGTCCTTGTCACTAGAGACAATCAGAATCTTCTCAGTGCTAGCAGACTTCAACTCTACACCATACTTGGTGCAGAATGTTGCGATGATGTCATCAGCCTCAGCCTTGCTGACTTGAATGACTTTATACGGAAAGTCGGTTTTCAACTCATCGCGAATGCGATTCAGAATCTCAAAGATTTTGTTCCAGTCAAGCGGAGATGCCTCACGATTCTTCTTGCGAGAAGCCTTGTAGAATGGGAATGCGTCTTTGCGCCAATAGTTCTTGTCATCTGCGCAGATGATCAACTCACCGTAGTCTTTACCAAACTTGACGTTCAGCCCACGGAGAGAGTTTACGATCATATGCCGAATCAGATTTTCATCTAGCGTCTTCAGCAGGTCGGGTTGCATCATCAGATTAGAAATTGAAATCTGACTGTAATCAACGAGAATCATTATGTTCCTTAGTTTTCCACTCTTGCAATGATTGTATCAGAGTTTAGTCTTCCTGTCAAGGGGGACTCTTTCGTTGTCAATCCTGGAAGCAATTGGCGCAGTTTCACCTTGCCAGCTGCCATCAGATCCTTGATTGTCTGCTCAGGCTTCCGTAGCTTCTTTGCGACAGAAGTCTCTTCATTGAAGTTCTGGAGCGACGAACCCTTGACGGTCAACCCTCTTGCATCGCTGGAATTATACACGCCAAGTGTTCTTGTCTTAGCATTGTACACCCAGACTTGCTTGGCACCAATGATCTTCTCAGGATGCACACTCTTCAGTTTAGTTTCTGGATCCTCCGCAAGATAAGATACTTTTGCCACCAGAACAGAAGCTGGCTTTTCTTTCTTCTTACGAGCCTTGCGAACTGGCTTGCTGGCTTCGGAGCCTTTGTTCGTCGCAGAAATGATAGCATCCACAAACTCCTTGTACTTTCTGAGTTGGACTTTGGTGAAGTTAGAGTAACCTTCTTTGTACTGAGGATCAGCACCATCAATCACATCTTGAAGATGACTAGCTTTCGGCAGAAAGATGTCACAGATTTTCTTGAGAACAACGGAACTCAGTTTCTTGTTCTTCAGATAGTTGTCAAGATCAATAGAACTCTTGCAGCCAGATGCAATGAAGTCATCAATCAAACCTTCAATGTCGCCAGCTTCTTCTCTAGCCTTCTCTGCGATTCTTTGCTGAATGTTGACAGCAGCAGTGACTGGCTTTTCTTCTTCAACCACGACAGGTTGCTTCTTCTGTTGCTGAAGAAGTTTCTTGTACTGTGCTGCGAAGAACTCTTTTGTCTTCTCATCTGGAATGTAACCGACGCAAAGCATTCTAGCAATCCAACCGAATTGCTTGTTGAACTTTGAGTCGGTTGCAGCCTTGATTGTAGCCAGTTCTTCTTTAGGTCTACCCACCTGCTTTGCATAGTCGTAGACAAACTCCTTCGCATCTTTACTGTCGAAGGAGTAGCTGTACCAATTCAGTGCAGAAGATAGAGTGGGAAGATTGGCTGGATCAGCCCAAGATGGTTCTGGACCCATCATTGTTGGATCCAGCGAAGTCAATTTACGCATTTTCAGTCATTGAAAATTGAATTTCTTTCACGGAGTCAATACGGAATGATCTCCATCCATTGTTCTCAAGATCCCATACAGACATCACATCTGCATTCTCTTGCCGAACACGATCAGTCTTCTTCTCGTACTCCTGAATGTGCTCTTCTTTCAAAGTGCATAAGAGTTTGCGTTCAGTGCCGTCACTCTTCGTGAAGATCACTGTTGCTTTGCCCGGTGTCTCCGTTAGAATGGATGTCAAGAAATTTCTCACATCCCTTGGATTGCGCTCTTGAGTCATTTATCACCTCTTCACTGTGTAGATAATTATAAAGTTCTTTCACACCACCAATGTACTTTGCGCCATGGTAGATGTGAGGTACTGTTGTTGCTTCGGGTACTAGTCTGTGGAGTTGTCTGATTGTGTAATCTCTTCCGAAGATGTACAATCGGTACTCCAAGTTCATAGTATACAGCAAAAATTCTGCTTTGTCACATGCCCTGCTGTTTTCCGCTCCGTAGATGAAGAACATTATTGATCGACGCGATAAGACGTGGATGTAACAATCCTCACATACTCACCGGGATGGTTTCTCATCGTAACTGTGTTCTGAACTCCGTTGTGAACGAAGGTAACACGATAGCCAGTGATCACTGGGCGAAAGACAGGAACGTACTCTGTGCGGCACGATTCTCTAGTCTCATAGTGTACTTCAGTCTGATACTCTACGATGGTTCGATTGGATGCATATCCATCGGCAGCCGCATAGCCAACTGAAGCACCAAGCAAAGTACCAGCAGCGCGGGCATCACTTCCGCGAAACGCCTGATTTGCAATGACTGCACCAACCAACGCAGCGAAAGCTGGCGCCGATGCGTCACGCACAGGAACGTTTCTATAAACAGGAACTTGCCTATACGTGGGCACACTTGTCAGAGTGCAGATGGGCGCAGAAAGTTCTAGACTCTTTTCATGTGTCTCAATCGTAGAGACGGACACAACTCGCGCCAGATGCACTTTCTCATGAGCAATTGCAGACACGCAAACGCTCATAAGCATAGCAGCTAAAGTTGTCTTGATTAGTTTCATATTTGTACCTCTCTAAGATGTATATAGTCTAACACGGTCTTCTACACTCGTCAAGTCTTTCGTAGCTTTTTCGCAACAAATTCCGTTTTATCTTTTTCCAAAACACCGAGTCTTGCAATAAATCTAACCGAATCCGATACTGCACTATTGATTTTGGTAAAGTATATCAAATCATCTTTTAGTAATTTATCGACCACCATTTCCGTCAGTTTCTTTTTTATATAATCTGGTTCTAATTGATATGAGCCACCAGTATGCATATCATAGGACGACATCTCATAATTACACTGCAATAGCTTACCCTGAATTACTTCCAATTCATATGGAAGTGGTGCGGTTGATGTAACTGTGTAAGGATTTGTATCCCATGTATAGCTGGAAGCTATTGGAGTACTTGTAATCGAAGTTGAACCATCAACACTCAAAGTATTGGAGTTGATAATTGTTGACTCTTGTTTCATAACCATAATAACCTCTCGGATTGCAAATCACTCTTGTGTCACCAACCATATAGTCGCAGTTGTCATGTGTGTGCCCATGAACCCAATACTTGATCTTGTGGTTGTTGTCTAGAATGAATTCTGATAGATCGGATGCGTATGCGTAGTTCGTTTCATACGCAGACTTATATTCCACTGGAATTGAAGAGAATGTCGGCAAATGATGACTGATTACGAACACATGACCTGGAGCATCTTTGACTGCACTTTCCAACTTCAACATGAAGTCTGTGTGCTCATCAATCGTATCTTCTGGAGTTAGTTTTCCAACTTTCTCCTTGAACTTCATCTTCACTTGCATTGGCTTACCGAGTCTCGTTGAATGAAACTCTTCAGCAGTTGTGCCCATGCCAGTGTAGTCGGGCACACGATAAGACACCATCTTGTTGCTGTTGTCAATCAGATTGAAGTCATTCATGAAACCTTTGATGTGGAGAATCGTTCGTGGATTTGCTTTGTTCACATTAGTCCACATGGTTCCACCAAAGAATCGTTGACCACACAGATCAACATATTCATTGTGCAGAAAATGAACATTTGGATAGTTGCTCATCTCATTCCGAAGAATGCCTTCAGACTTTGCGTAGTCACCATTGTAGTGTTCATGGTTGCCCATGATGTAGATGACCTTGCTGAACTCAGAACTAGCTTGCTCAAAGAACTCACGATACATTCTTTGGTTAGCAGTGTCATCAAGGTTGAAGTCCCTAGCAACGCAGATGTCTCCTGCAAGGATCAGGAGATCAGCGTTCTCTGTGTTTCTGATGTCAAACTTACCAAACTCTAGATGTACGTCACTTGTCAATGCGAATTTCATGTCTAAAAGTCTTTCTTGAATACTCTAAATGTCATTGGATGTTTTTCTGTCAATATTTCCTCATTCTCACACGCAATTTGCATTTCGTAACTACTAGGATAGTGTTTCAGCAATGCTCTTGCTTGTTGCCGAATGCTTTTAGGAACACGAGGCGTAGCTTTTGGATCCATCATGTCAATCAGAAACTGTCTCGTTCTGTTGACGGCCGACAATCTTTCAAATGGCACAGTCATGTCAATCCCACAATCCTTGATAGTATTTACCAAACAAACGAAAGCCATTGCTCATGCGATCTTGATGCTTTCGCATACCTTCCATGTCGATCTTGTATGTGTCGTTTGGACCTCTGACCATTTCGTAAAGAGATTCTCCGTTGTACTCTTTTTCACACTTCTTCCATTGCGTGTCAAGAGTTCCGCTGGTGTACTGTGCTTCCCAATCAGCATCAGGCTGAATCTGTTCGAATGCCCAGATCATTTCACCCATGACCCAATCCCAGCGATCATGAATGTCACACTGAATGTTTTGCTTGCACAGTTCATCATCACGATAGAAATCAAAACACTGTTGCTCTTCGTAGTCTTCTGTCTCGGTCAGACGCATAGACTCTGGCACATCTTCCATGTCAACATTCTGAGAGCCATGCTTCTTCTCTTTCAGTTGCTTGAGCATAGGAAGAATGATCATCGCAAGAGTGTGATCCATACTCCAAGTGTCATACCTGTCAATACGGATCTTGATCTTGCGCTTTCTCTTAGAGTCTACCCACTTCATGAACCGATAGAGTAGAGACTCCTTGCCGATGTCGTTGCCGTTCTCATCGCCCTTATATCCAGCAAGCCACTCACCGAAGTTGTGAACGAAGTCTGGCTTCTTAGGAAAGCCAAACTCATCCTTTTCTTCTTTAGCCCAGAAGCAAAGGGTTTCCGCTAACTGGTAAGGTCCATACCAGTTCTTATAAGGACCGATGTAAACTTTCATTCTTCTTCCATCTCAGTGAAAAATGCATCACGCTTCTTGTCTTCGTCCCAGTCTTTGCAGTAACCGTTGTCTTCGTCACACATGCGAATGGCTTCATCGTATGATACCACACGATGCGAAACGATAGTTTCACCCAAAGACTTTTGCGAGAACTCTTTTGCTTCTTCCATCACAACCGTGTCAAGTGCCCATTCATCTTTACCTTCAGGCACTTCTACCATGTAGCGCATTCTGAATGTGCTGACAGCTTCAACGAGGACCCATTGAGTGTTCTTCTTCGTCAGAGTGTACGAGCCGTCGTGATTGTCTGTCCAGACAACAGTGTCGCCTTCTTTCCAACCAAGCCCAGCCATCGTGTCTTCAGGAAATTCAATGTAAGAACTCCCATCTTCATGTTGCTTTACGTCGAGGATGAATGATTTCACGTTTTCCATAATGTACTCCTTGTTGAGATAGAAGCATCATAACATAGCCGTGGTGGAATGTCAAGTGAGCATTCGGATCAAGCCAACAGTGTCAATAGTAGTAAGCAGCAAATAATTAGCAAGCATACCAAAAGAACGGCGAGTCCAAGCAGCCCAAGCATACATAGCACACCCCGCAATCCAAATGGGATACAAAGTAATAAGAGGAGGATTAGGGACGGTAAGTGCCATAGTAATGCTGCACCCAATACTGATAGCCCAAGCCACCACTTCGACACAGAACCTAATTTTGTTAGACTTCCAATCATCTTTTATCCAAGAAAATGTATTTTGAAATATTTCTGTCATAATTGATTGAATTTTCGTATTGCACGAAGATACCCTTTTTGTCTACAATTTGCAATAAATCCTTGAGTTGTATCCTGAAGCCAATGACTTTTTGGAATTTGGTCAACGTATTCTATCACACGATCTTCGTTAAAGAAAAGTGGTACATTCCAGACTCCATGAAATCCTAAAGTCTTACCCGTTGGGTTGCACCACTCATGAGAAAATCTGTTTGCTAGTTCGTAAGGTGCATACGTTATTCCATGCTTTCGCTTTAGATACTCATGATAGCCCATGCAGATAGCAGCATCTTCGTTTCTAAACCTAATGTGATTGCCATGAAGTCTTATGTTGTCGTCTTTGAGTGCTTCAATCAGTTTTGCACTGCGCATACTGAAGCCGCCATTGCCAACTTTTTCTTCTGGCTTTATCCATGTGAATCTATCTGGCCATGGTGCACCAATGTAATCGTAGTTGAAGTATGAATCGTCCCAATAGTCTTTCTTGAAAGCCATACCATCGTACTGCACCACCATGACAAACTCAGTCTTGAATTTGCCAGAAAGTCCCTTGATGCAGAGTTGATTGTACTTGTCTATGTTCAAGTCTTCATCTTCAATAGTAACTACTTCTTCACAGTCTTTTTCCACAACACGCAGTGTTGTGTCTATTGCAAACTGCATCAGATTCTTGTGTATGTTACCGATGGATAGAATGGTTATCTTTTTCATATTTTTTGATGACTGTAAGTTGCGCCAACATCAATATCGAATCTATTGAAGAACGTGTGTGTGGGATCATACCAAGTGAAAGAGAAGTTTCTTATGTCACCAGCTTTGTGTGCCATCAACACTTCCCTAGAGAACTCCATCATGATGATTCTCTTGTCAACTCTCGGATAGCAGTTTGCAATGTGCATCATGCCAGAATTGATTCCGATGAATCTTGCAGCAGATGCAATTTCTTTTGCTGTGTCCCAGTAGTTCAATCCACGTTTATCGGTAAACTTTCCCTTCAGTGGAATGTCATCTTTGCCACCTACCTGCACAATCTCATAGTCTCTATAGTTGCGCATGATAGACGCAATGACATCATCCGTCATTTCTTTTTTCGCAGATTCGCCTGCCCACTCTCTAATGTTCTCAGAACCTTCGCGGGCTCTATCAGAACCTGTTGTGTGGACAACAATCTTGTGTGGAACAGTTGCTTCATCTTCGTAAACGTAAAGTCTAGGATGACGCAATCTAACATCATTGAATCCCATCTGAACACACATGTATTCTGTCTGCCCAGACGACATGAATGTGTTCATCGTGTTAGAAAAATGTTTAGCTTGCTCCTGAATTCTACCATCTGGCATCAGAGTGACTGATGGAAGCCCCTCTGTCTCTTCATCAGTCATTCCATGAATGACGTATGGATTGTGTTTGAATGCCCAAATCTTAGGGTCTGTTATGACACACTTCTCGCCAGCAACATTGAAGATGTTTTCTGGTATTGCTGTAGTGCATACTTGATCACCTATGTTCTTGAACACAAAGTTCAATTTGATCATGATTTATTCCTTTTTCTTTACAGCCCTCTTCGCTGCGGGTTTCTTTTCAAGTGCTTCAACTGCATCAGCAATCTTCTTCTCTTCAGCTTCAGCTTCAGCGTTCAGCTTGTCAATCTTCTTCTCTAGACGAATCTTGACTTCATCACCATCCATCCAGATGTCTTTGTTGTCAAGAATAGACTTGATCTCTTCTGGTGTTAGAAAGTCTTGATAGACTTTATTGACTAGCTTGTCTGACCACTTGCGCTCACTGACGATATGATCATACATCTCACCGCCCTTGCCGAATGTACCACCTGAGTAGTTGTGGAACATGAAGAAGCAATGATCAGAAATCTCAAACATGTCCGCTGCTAAGAAGATCATCGTCGCAGCAGACATACAGTAGCCTTCTGCTGACGCTAGCACATGCGCACCAGTTTCTTGAATCACACGATTGAATTGAATTGCTGTTGATAGATCACCACCGTGTGAGTTGATGTGAAGTCGGATCACGTCATTCTCTCCTGCGTTTCGGATGATCTCAAACTGTTCAATGTAATTTTCTGGCGGCAGAACTTCACCGCAAAGATAGAAGTCATAGATGTGCCCGATAGGCTTACCTTCAAACTTGCTATTCTTCAAACCTGCCATGATGTCATCTCCTGATAATCTTGTCATTCCACTCTCCTCATTTGTTGATAGCCATACTTACATATCCAATAGGCATCGATAATGTCAGAAGATGGATTCCATTGCTTCTCAGTCATACCGAGTTCAAATTTGATGTCTAGTTTGTTTTCGGCTACAAACGCGGTCTGCATCTTTTCTTTGTCTGCATTACCTTTGCCAGTAGCGAACTTTTTGATCACAGTTGGAGGCACAGCTTCAAAGTCTACGCCGTACTTCCACAATCTGTACTTTAGAATGCCAGTGTTCTCTGCGATGTGGAACACTCTGCCTTTTGATCCCATTGAGTAGCCTTCAACGAAGACTTTCTCAATGCCACGCTCTAGAATTCTCTCTATGAAGAAACTTGATATGGAATCAAATCTCACCATATCGTCCGTGTACTCAAAGTATTTGCCGACCATATTCTTGACAATGATATCATACTTCTTTACCTGTGTCAAGTAATAGGATCGGCAGTTACTAAAGTTCATTTCACCATCAGCATCATCATAGAAGCAAATGGCTGGAGAAGTCATTGAGTAATCCAGCCCTGCGACTTTCATCGATTGATCTTCCAATCATCGGCATCGTCTAGATCATCAAAGGCTTCTTTTGAAAGTTTATCCCAAGCCTCTTCGTCGCTAAGGTCATCGTCTTGTTCGTCTACGCTAGAATCGTCATAACTACTTCCGCAATGCGGGCAGAATTTTGCTTCAGCATCGTCGTCTACAAAACTAATAAATGATTCAGCACCACACTCATTGCAAAATGCTCTGTAACTTGACATGGGCTCCTCCTTGTAAAATGCCGCGTCAAGTTATATAGCATTTACGCAACCTTACCCCAAACGTCTTCCCATGTACCAGACAAAGCACCCTTTGCGTAGTCTGTCGCACGATTCTCAAAGAAATTGGTGTGCGTAGGTGCATTGATCATCTCTTCAACCCACGGCAGAGGATTCTTCTTGACTTTGAAGATGCCTTTCAGACCAAGACTAATAAGGCGGCGATCAGCAATATAGCGAATGTAACGCTTGACGTCATCAGAACTAAGGTTCTCCATCTCGCTGACCCCAAATGCCAGATCAATAAATCTATCCTCCAGCTGCACCATCTTTTCAGCGATGGTATAAATTGTGCTTTTGAGTTCATCATTCCATATCTCTCTGTTTTCCTCAACATATGTGCGGAACAGTTTTATCATAGACTCAGCGTGTTGAGTTTCGTCAACGATTGACCAAGTGATGATTTGCCCCATACCCCTCATCTTGCCATGGCGAGGAAAGTTCAATAGCATGATGAAAGAACTGAAGAGTTGCATACCTTCAGTGAAAGCCGAAAACGCTGCGATGTGTGCAGCAGTAGATTCTTTGGTGCCATTCTTTGAAGACACTTCTAGAAGATAGTCATGCTTCTCTCGCATCTCTTGATACTCAAGAAACTCATTGTATGTAGACTCTGGCATACCGAGAGTCTCAATCAAGTGACTGTATGCAGCAATGTGCAATGATTCTCTTGCAGCAAAGCCAGATAGCATCATGCGAATCTCTGGTTGAGGGAAGTACGGAAGATAATTCTTCACATAGCCACCAGCAACGTCAATGTCGCCTTGAGTGAAGAATCGGAAGATGTTTGTCAGAAAGTGCTTCTCGCTTTCCGTCATACGATTCTTCCAGTCTTTCACATCCTCAAGCATAGGAACTTCGGTGTGAATCCAATGACTCTGCTCATGCTTCAGCCATGCTTCGTATGCCCAAGGATAAGAGAATGGTTTGAAGTAGTTTCTCTCGTCAGTCAATCTTAGTTTTGTTTTTTTGATCATTTTTTTCCTGCTAGTACGATTTTACAAATGTGCTCTAAACGCTCTATATGCTCAAACGCTCTCCATGGTGAAGTGTCTACTGCTACTACACCATGACGATCCATGCCGACAATGTTGTATTTGAGTTTACCTGTTATAGGATGATATCCAATATTCTTTACACACGCATCGGCTAACTCTTTTGTGATAGGAGGAAGCATAGGTACATTCGGCGCAACACTGGTGTACCTACTCAATTCTGGAAACTCTTTCAACAGGTCAGGTAGTTGAATACCAGAGTACATTGCTGCTACCGTGTACGTGGGATGAAAGTGAAGTACCACGCGCACATCACCTTCGATCTTATTTTGAAGTGCAAGATGCATAGGCAATTCACCACTTGCGCGCAAATTAGCACTAACATCTGTATATGGCAAACTCTCACCAGTCAAAGTCAATTTCTTGAACATCTCTGGCTGAAGTGTCTGCTTACGAATGCCAGTTGGCGTCACATAGAAGTGATCTCTATCATGCCAACGAATTGATGCATTTCCATCTCTCGCTGTGATCCAGTTTCTCTTGTATGCTTCTTTGAAAATATCGCATAGTGTTTCTAGCATGTCTCTATCACTTTCTCGTTTATCTTTAGTTCGTATCCCGGATACTTTCTCAACAACATTCTTGCCATTTCGTTAGCATCTTCATGTTGGAATAGAAACTTCTTGTCGTCTTCCCATGCATAGTAGATGTCTTTGAATTGCTCAACGTAGATGTTGACAAGAGGTTTTTCAGTAGATTTCTCCGTGATGCTCTTCTCTTCAACATCTGGCATGTTCTTCTCTATCTGCTTTGCGATGATGAATCCTAGAATCAACAGGACCACCTCAATGATGCTGTTCATGTCCATCATCCTTCACATGCAAGGCAAACGTCTTCGGTTGCAAGTGCTTTCAAGTCCAACTCCTCAATGACTTTACGTTCAATACTCTTAGACACTTTATCTGCTTTGCCAATCTTCTCAGAACGGCAGTAGTACAGAGTCTTCAATCCAAGTTTCCATGCAAGGAAGTGAATCGCATGAAGATACTTGACGTTCACATCTGGTCGGAAGAACAGATTCAGTGACTGCGCTTGGTCAATGAACTGCTGTCTATCTGCTGCATGTTGAATGACCCAACGTTGATCAATCTCCATTGATGTCTTGAACACATCTCTAGTCCACTCATCCATCCATTCCAGATGCTGCACTGAGCCATCATTCGCAATAATTGAAGACCAAATATCAGCATATTTTCCAGAATCCATTCCATCTTCTAGTGACAGATGTTTTCTGATTACTTTATCAAGATATCGATTCTTATTCAAGTGAGAGCCAGAAAGGGTGTCTTGTCTGTAAGCATTTGCGCGGTAAGGTTCAATGCTAGGAGAAGTGTTTCCCATGAGAATGGAAGATGAAGCGTTGGGAGCGATAGCCATAAGATGGCTGAACCTACGACCAGTACCCACAGCATCAAGAGCCTCACCCCTAGCTTTTCCGAGGCGTAGGTTAGCTTCGTCAAGTTGCTTTCTGATGTGTTTGAACATGTTGATGTTTCTACCAACTGCCATGGGGCTTTCCCATGGAATGTTATTGCGTTGTAGAAATGCATGAAAGCCAAGAGCACCAATCCCAATAGACCGCTCCCTAATAGCAGAGTATTTGGCACGATGAATGCTATCAGGAGCATTTTCAATGAAATACTGTAGCACGTTATCAAGCATCTCTGCCATGTCTGAAAGAAAAAGCGGATCGTTCTTCCAATCATCATAATACTCCAAGTTCACAGAAGACAGACAGCAAACTGCGGTGCGATCTTTATCTGTAGGCAGAATGATCTCGCTGCATAGATTGCTTTGCTTGATGGACAATCCCAAGTCTTTCTGGAACTGCGGCATTGCATTGTTGCTAGTGTCAATGAAGTGAATGTATGGCTCACCAGTCAACATGCGAGTCTCAAGAATGCGCTGCCAGATGTCGCGGGCTGACACAACTTCCTTGACTTCTTTTGATGCAGGATCAATCAATTCCCAATCGTCGCTTGCTGAGGGATCAATCATGCACTGCTCAATGATCTTCATGAAGTCATCTGTGATGTTGATGCCATGATGCAGATTCAATGCTCTCATGTTGGGATCGCCCGTAGGCTTTCTCATCTCAAGAAATAGAAGAATGTCTGGATGGTTGATATCAAGATAAGCGGCATAAGAGCCACGACGAGTACGGCCTTGACGATATGCGAGGCTCGACGCATCATAAGTCCTAAGGTGAGGCATGATGCCAACGGACTTATCATCAGCAGCACGAATACCCAGTCCAATTCCAACTCCGCCACCAAGCATTGAAAGCCAGTTTACCTCAGAAAGAGTTTCCACCAAGCCCTCCGCACTATCGTGCAGGTATGGCAAAAAGCAAGAAATAGGGAGCCCGCGCTTACTCCTACCAAAAGACAGAATAGGAGTAGAGTATGATAGCCAATGCTTGCTGCTGTACTCATACAGTCTTTGAGCGTGTTCTTGATTCGTACCAAATGCTTTTGAAACATACGCAAATCTTTCCTGAGGTGATTGTTCTTCTTCTTTCATGTAGGACTCTTTCAACCTCTTGAGCCCCAATTCATCAAACAATGAATCTCTTGTGTAGTCTACCTTGATACCGTGTACCGTGTCAGTTTGCATGTCAGTTGCCTTGTTGTTATTCTGTAATAAACTCTGTGATCATTGGAAAAACAGGTTCAATTGCCTTAGCGCAAGCCACTGCAACTTCTCTGTGCTCTTTCTGCGTTCCGTTACCAGAACGAAGTTGTATATAGTGTACCCAGGACCTCAATGTCCCATGCATATAAAGTCTGGACTGAATGTTACCTTCTGGAAGAACTGCTCTCGCTTGTTCTTTTGCAATGCCATGTTGAATTGCCCACTCATATGCATCTTTTGATGTCTGGATCAAATACTGTTGCTTTTCAATCCATCTCTTCTGTAAAAGTGCATCATCTGTATCAATGCTGTTCTGTCGATTCTTCGTGTCTTGAAGTCTAGCATCACGAACTTCAAAACTCAATCCTTTTGTTGGGTCAGCATATCGCTGACTGAACTCTTGGAAAGAAAAAGAACGATGTCTTAGAATCTGTCGTGCAATGTCGCGAGTGGTTTCGATCTCTAGACACAGACTGACCATCTCTAAGGGTGACCAGTGTTGGTGTTTGATCAGATAGCGAACCAACTTTTCTGAAGTTTCGCTGTTGTTTTGGTTGTCTGGATTAGAGACCCTTGCTGCATATGCAATTTGCTCTAACAGATTCATCTTGCCCATATCAAAACTTGATTGGGAATAATTTACTAGCTTCACTTTCATGCAATTCTCCATGAGTTAAATTTCAATAATGCTGTAGGACCAGAAAATGTGTTTTTATTTATTACATCGATCACTTCGTCCACACTCAGATTCGACACTCTCACCATATCGTTGATATCTTTTTCCTTCATATCATCAGGCCAAATGCAGACTGTAAATCCTTCTTCAATCGCACGTTTCATCTCTCGCATCACTTCTTTATTGCGAGGCTCATTGTCATAGATGAGTACCAATTTGTCTTTCGGCAAATAGTCACCAACCGACTTCAGATTGGCATTGCCAGACGCAACTGCGTTGGGCAGAAACAGACTGTCGATAGGACCTTCAGTCACGTAAATCATCTGATCTTTGTTCACAGTGTTTAATCCAAAGATCATCGGTGCGTCTTCAATGATACGCATAGTCAGATAGCGAATCTTGTGATTCGTGATTGCACGACCAGACAGACCAACCAGATTGTCTTCTTCATCAAAGAACGGAAGAATCAATCGCGGCTCATTACCAACAATCTTCTCTTCGTATCCCGGTGCAAACTCTCGCATCTTGGTAGCGTCATCAACAAAGTAGAGTTGAGAGAACTTGTCCTTAGGAATCTTTCGCTCAGTCACGTACTTGATGACATCATGATCCTTAGGCATCTTGCGAAGAGGAACGATCAGCCCCTTCATCGCATTGTCTTTGCGAGAAGACTCAAAGACTACCTTCTTGAAAATGAAGTTGTGTTCCTTGTGCGCTTTACGCCCACTCTCGCCATCTTTATATCTATCTAGGCAGTATTCTTTGTAGAGATTAGGATCAACTGCTTTGATGAGACTGCCAAGAGTCATGCTAGCTTGGCAATTATGGCATTTGTAGAACATTCCACCCTTCTGCGCAAAGGTGTAGCCTCGTGCTTTGTTCTTGTGTGTTTGACTATCGCCACAGATCGGACAACGGAAATTGTACAAGTAATCACCCTTTCGAGTGAACTTTTCCAATCTTGTTGAAAGTGTGCCGATGTACTTGTGATCTAGCCACATGCTCATGATGTATCCTATTATAGACAAAAAGCTGATATTTTGTCTAGTATAGCAGACTAGTGGTAGTCTGTCAATTCTTTTTTGCCGGTGCGTTCTTCTCTATGATCTTGACTAGCTTGTCATGGCGCATCGCACACTCATTGTATTGTTCCATGAGTTGCGTGGAATAAGTCATCAAGTCACCCATGTTCTTATCGCCAATGCCTATCGGTGGAATGTCTGGGCATCTGACAATCAAGTTTGCTGGAAACAATACGTCCTGTGACTCTGGTGGTTTCTTTTTGAGAAATGAGCAGCCAGAAAGGAATAACGTAGCGATCATTATACAAAACATCTTATTCATTTTCAAGTGCTTTCTGTCTCTTAGAGTTCAGTGCGTTCGCTTTGTCGTCAATCTTTTTGCCACTTCTGATCTCATTGAACTCTTTTGCGCTCTCATTGAGTCTAGCCACTCCAGATTGTGGAATCACACACTCTTTATAGATTGGCTTTTCTATCTCTCGCTCTAGTGTTTTGTAGATAGTCTTAGCTTTGTCTTTAGCGTCTTGGAGTTTCTTCTCATACTCCAAAGACACAGCATGGCGTCTTTCAGCTTCAGCGTTGATTGCTTCTTGTTTCTCCACAAGCAATTTAGCTTTAGCTGATTCCTCAAGTGCAGAACTGTATTTGAATCCCGCAAAAAAAGATGCTGCTATCAGCAGCAGTGCTATAGCAGCAGGAATCAACTTCATCATAAGGCTGATAGGCATTATTGCACCGACAGTTTCTTATCTGGCGACATGAAGTTCTTTTTTCTCATGATCGTCTTAGAGACAAGATCAAGTTCTTGAGACTTAGGATCCCACTTGAGAACAAATGGAACATTGATGTTTGTCTTCATATCATTCAACACAGCTTCAGCATCAGGTCCTAGTTTAGGAATACGTGTGCCGTACATCTTGAATGTCTTTCTGAACAACTCCATCAACTCTTCTGGTGTGATTTGCTTGATGTTTCTTGCGTCATTCGCACGTTCCAGAAAGTGTCTAGTGAACTGAATGTCAACACCGACTGCTTTGAACAATGAGTCTGCGTAACGCTCAATCTCTTTCAGGTCTTTATCTGTGATCTCTTTAGCTTTGACTGGTGTGTCTACAGCTTCAAATAGACCTTTCTTACCATAACGCAAGAATGTCATTGCACCAGTCTTCTCACATTGAACGATGATCGGCTTGCTTGGATTCTTGCGACCAAACTGACGAATGGCTTCGCCAACTTCATCGTTGCCTACGTAAGTCTCATACTTTAGAAACTTACGTTTTCCCATTCTGGCTTTCATGTAGCGATCTTGATCAACGACAAAGACATCATTCTTGGCGAATTTTCGCATCATGACTTTGGAACCAACTGGAGGATCACCTGTTGTTCCTGCAATGTTTCCACTACCAACTGCGTTAGCGATCTCTTCAGTTAGATTCTGAGAATTCTTCATGTGTTCCATAAACTGCTCAACAACAGTTTCTGGAGTAAGATTCTTCTCTTCTTTGATTAGGAACAATGCTGCTGCGTATGACGCTAGCTTAGTCTTACCCAATGGCAACTTCATGATCAACTTCTTTAGATTCAAAATCATCACATCGAATGTTGTCAATGATTCCATCTGCGCTTGTGTTCTTCTGTCTTTAGGAGGAAGAATCACATTGCCCTCTGCGTCAATGACTCCTGCTTTGTATGCTGGCCATTGATCAAAGGGAGTTGTCAGAAGTCTTAGAATTCTGTATACGATGTATAAGTCAACTAAATTTGCCATTAGATGTTCTTCTTTATTTTGTTTAGTAGTTCAGCATCATACACACAATCATCTTTAGCGTACTCAAGATAGATGAGGAATGAATTCAAAACATGAATAGAAGACTCATCTATCTTGTATCTCAACATTTGTACAGTCGCTTCAACACCAAACACATTAGACAAAAAAATGATGTGGTTCAGAATCAATCTATCTTTTAGATCGTCTTTGTCTTGATATTTATTGATGAGTCTCTTGATGTACTTTATCTTCTTTAGATCATCAAGAAACTCAAGAACAGATATGCAATTAGGATTTCTGTAGTTATTTACTGCGTACTCTTCAAAGTTGTCATCATTTATTTGAGACATTTTACCAAGAAGTGTTTGCTGCGAATCTAGCGATCTGTGTTGGTGAAACTGCGATGTAAAGATAGTTTGTGTTCCATGCAAACGATCCAACAGGCCATGCGTAGAATGTATTGTTGGAATTAGCAGGAGCAGAAACTGATGTCGTCAGTCTCAGCTTGTCTGTATTGAACACTGGGCTTCCGTTGAAGTCAATCGAGGTGTTTGATGTGATTCTTACGGTTTGACCACGCAACTGCGCATTGCCAGATGTGCTAATGTCAATCTTAGAGAATACAGTCTGCGCTGTTTCTCCGAACAGGTCGCCAACTTCCAATTTCTTGTTGACTGGTGTCGTTGATGGATCGCGAACAATCAGCAACAAGTCTGTGTTTGCTGCTGATGTGACTGCATCCAACTGAGTGATTTTCTTATCTGCCATTTTACTTCCTTATATAAACCCAACTGAATGGGAATGCTACTCCTGGGACTCAGGTCAATTGTATGTATTAGGAATCTGCTGCAACAGAATCGTCAGCGGCGTCACCGGTGATGCCCTTCATGACAACCAATGTTTCTGCTTTGTGACGAGTTCTTCCGTGCATGTCAGTGTATGTAACGTAACGGTTCCATCCTGGTGTGTTCAATCCCTTTGCTCTGTTGCCAGCAACTTTTGCTTCAACCAGATCGACTCCGTATGTGTTAGCAATGTCTGTGTATGGAACATACTTTGGTGAATCTTGACCAGTGATTGTCTGATCTGATGCGCTAGCAGGAGTCCAAGATGCAGCCAATGTAATGTTGTTTGCAGCATTTACTGTTGCAACTTTTACATGTGAGCCGTCAATGAATAGACTGTCTCCAGCGTCAACTTCAGTCAAGAATGTTGCTGTTGCGTTACCGGTAACAGTAGCAGAGTTCTGAACTGTGTTAGCTGTTCCTGTGATTGCGTATGAATCTCTTTTACCCCATAGTGCCATGGTGTTCTCCTTTTATTAGAATCCTAGTTTTCGTAACTGGGTTATTGTCGATAGCGTATTTATGTGTCGCACTCCAATTCCACCTTTTGACTCCCACTCTTCAATGTTCTTTGAGTAGTCATCAATCAGGAGATTTGGGCGACCATCAGTCATCGCATACTTTTGTTTCTCTTCTCTAGGCACCAAAAGGATCTCTTTTACATGCCCCAAGTGTGTTCTGATCCACTCAATCTTCTCTGGCTTGCACGTTGGCATTCTCTTAGATGGAGTGGAAAGAATGATTGGATCATACTGACGAATGAATCTCCACAGCAAAAGACCGTCTGGCATAGGATCAAGTTTAGCCCAAAACTTTGGCACAGACTTTAGTGCTTCCCATTTTGCGTCTTTGTCTGCAAGATGGAAAGGCGGCAGCCCCTTTTCTTTCAGGACTGCATTCGCACCTGCCATCAAGTTCACTAGAACTTGATCCATGTCGCAATAGATTTGTGGTAGTTGGTTCATTTCTCTTTCAATTCGGGATTGACATTGACAGGCTCTTGTTTGCCACTCAACTTCTCACCTTTTACGATGTCTTTTTTAGAAGGTGTTTCTTCTTTTTTTGCTTTGGCTTCTTCCAGTGCAGCCTCTTCAGTGTTCAATCTAGCGTCTGCACGTTCTTGCCCAGCAACTCTCTTGTTCAACTTGTGTGCAGTCTTGTTAGCTTCTGCTGATTTGTTTTTACGAATGAATTCACCAAGTTTCTTGTGAAGTTTCTCTGTGTCTGCTGTTGACTTCTTGTTGTATGAGTAAACGGTATCTTTGTTTAGTTCGTCAACTTGTTCAACCTCTTCCTTCACACCTTGCTCTTTATTTCCCAACTTGTCTAACTTGTCGTAACGCTTGAAGTGCTTGTGTGCGGCTTTGTTATCACCTGTCATACTGGCTTGCTGTGCTAAAGCAATCTCCTGTCCAGCACGACTCTTTACATCTTTTCCTGTAGCCAAACGCTTTAGGACTTTGGTCAAGCCTTCCGCCACACCTTCAACCTCTTCCGAGTATGAACGATTAGACTTAGGATCATGACCACCCAATGGGCGAGGATTGCTTGTGGGAGCAGCATGTGCTGGCTTTAGCCCAGCCCTCTTCTTTGCCAACTCTTCAGCTTCTTTCTTCTTCTGTTCAGGAGTAACTAGGCGCGCATTTGGATTCTTCTGTCTTGCCATAGCTAGGAAGTCTGCACCAAAGTTTTCATCAGTAGACTTAACTTCTTCATTCTTTGGCACACAATTAGGAACTTCTTTTCCGTTCTTCTTCTTTGTGCCAACCATTTCGTAGTTGTCCCAGCAAGGGTCTTCACCCTTCATCTTTTTCTTTTTGGCTTCTGACAGCCCAAGAAGTTCCTTTATTGTTTTCATGTTTATTCCTTAGCAGTTCCTGCGTTCAAAGACTCAATGAATTCCAACTCTTCTTTGGTTAGCTTGTCTACAGCCTTGCCAATGTTCTGACGATGCTTCCAACCCTTCATGAAGGCTTTGTTTGCTTTGTCGTCACTCTTTCTTGCTTGAGAGTAGTTCTGATCTTTTCTAGCAGCCTCAGAGTCCATAGCGTGTTTGCGAGTGACTGCACCCATTGCAGCAACATCGTGACTACGCTTCTTGATGTAACTCGCTAGTGTATTCTTGCTCAACTCATCCAACTGATTGTAGTCTTCAGTCTGCATGAAGGATTCAATGTCTTCTAGAGAAAAGTCTGATAGGATATCAAAGTCTTCATTCTTTCCGTACTTTCTGCTTCTCAATCTCTTTTCGGCTGAGTCCAGACCAGCTTTTCTGTTGTTGATATTGCGTGTTGTCTTTACGCGATCAGCTTGCAACTCTTTGTGCATCTGATTCACCTTATCGGCCATATGCGGCATGTGTCTCTTTAGACCGTCGCTAACATTAGCATTGTCTTGTTCTCTTGCAACTTGAGTGATGGTTTTGTAACCACCCTTACTCGGTTTTTTGTTTTTATCAGGTTCAGCGAGTCTGCCCATCAAGGTTCTTACGGTTTCAAGACCATGCTTTCTGTGTACATTCGACTGCAAATTGTCTGTTGCTTTTTTCTTGTATGACTTCAGAGTTTCTTTGCTCAACTCATCTAGTTGTTCATACTCTTCCGTTTGCATGAATGCTTCAATGTCTTCAAGAGAAAAATCATCTAGGTCAAAGTCTTCCTCAGCGTCAAACTCTTCATTGGTATGCTTTGCTCTCTCAGCAGCACTCAATACAGCAGCGCGATCCTTATAGTCGCCCTTGTATACGCCCTTCTTTAGGTAAGGCTTGTACTTGTCGTGATGCTCAGGCTTGATATGCTTTAGAACCTTTTTTGCTCCTGGGTGCATATCGCCCTTTAGTTCTTCTTCGACAGACTCAAATTCTTCGCCCTGAAGTTCTTTCTGTGTCGCTCCTGCTTTTCTTGCAGCTTCAGCATCTTTAGGATTCTTAGACTTGTGATACTTGGCTAGCAATTCTTTGCGTGTGCCACCCTGACTCTTAGGGGCATAGTCTGTGACTCCAGTACCTTCTTCAACGGCTTCAACTTCTTCATGCTTTGCTGTGTGCATCGCATCTAGTTCATTGAAGAACTTCTTCTTCTGATCAGGTGTCATATCGTTCAATGACTTGACACCCTTCTTTGCCATGTGTGCTTTGACTTTTTGCTGATAAGCATCGCTCTCTGCTAGAGTCTTCTTAGCAGCATCTAGAAGAGATGCTGGAATTCCGAATTTTTCTGATAGTGACATGTTTCTCTCCTTGATTTTTATTCTTTACCAAGCCTTGCAGCTCCAGTATCTTGCTTTCCATTTTGGTCCTGGATCATCACAGTTATGTCTTGCACGAAAACTTGCTCTTCTCTCAGGATTGTCCTTTTTGATTTCCATGTTAGGATCACCAAATCTTACGATAACAACCTTATCGTTTGGTCCCATTGTATACACAGCAGACTTCTTTGGTCCATCTGGAGTATAGAATGGCTTGTTCAGTGTAACTTCTTTGCCTTGATACTGCGCTTCGTGAAGAACTAGATCCCAATCCACCTCTTCTACAATTTCATCCTCGCATTCATCGCAACATGCTTCTTCGCTATACAACTTCAATGCACGTTGCAAGTTTGCATTGTTGATAACTTCCAATGCAGCTTCTGCTGAGTATCTAGCGTTGATGATTTCCTGACTTTGACCAGGAGTCATTCTTGCATAAGCCATTCTAGCGGCATCTGTTCCCCACTCTAGTGCAGCCTCAGACACAAACGCAGAGAACTTCAGATTCTTCTGTGCAGATTCCCAAAGATCAGCATCGTCTTCTTTTGTTGTTGCGCCACCACTGATGAATGAGTTGACTCTAGCATATGCCCACTGTTGAGCAGTCATTGAAGCGGAATCATCGTAAGACTGTATTCCTCTAGCGTAGACTTCTTTGATGATTGAGTAGTCGATACCAGACTTCTCAGCCTTCTTTCTCAAGCCACCAATCTCTTCGATAATGTCTTTGAACTCTTCGTATAGGTCACCAAAGTCTTCTTTGCTCATTGCTAGAAGTGCTTCTTCAACGTCTTCGTATTCGTCTTCAACGTCTTCCTCTTCTGGCTCTTCGTCTTCTTCTGGTTCTCCGTATGAACTGAACTCCAGATAATCTTTCACTGATGCGATGTAGTCTGTCGCTAGACTGATCTTGGACTGAACCCATGCATCTGGCTCTTCTTCCATTCCATCAAGAATCTCTAGCAAGTCTTCGCAGTCGTCGGCCAGTGCGGCAACTTCGATCTTTGCCATGTGTAGACCATCAAGTTCAATCTTGTCTTCTTCCTGTTCCAGAAGTTGGATCGACTCTTTCTGAAGTTGTGAACGTGTCAACTTGAACAATGCGTCAGATGATGTCACCATGTCCAACAGAGTTGTGATCAACATATCTGTTGCTTTTCTCTCATTTGGATTCAGAGACTCACCCGTGTTTAGTTTCGAAACTGAACGCTTGATTGTGGTCAGCATTGCTTTGTCTGCTAGACCTAGACGAACCAATTGATCCAGTCTGTCATTTGCTTCTGTGAACGTTTCTTTGAATGCTTCGTTGACAGACTCAGCCCTCATTGTGTTCATCTTACGCTTTACTTCAGCTTGACGAACTTTTGGCAATAGTCTAACTGCAATTTTGCCAACTACAGGCTTCAGTTTCTCAAGACGTTTGTCAACTGCAATCTTCTGACCAGTTCCCATTGCGTCATAGCTTTTGCCAGTTGAGAATCTGGACTTCAAGAAATTTCTAGCTTGGCGTCTTGCGCGTAGTTTCAGATGCTTAGGGTCAGCAAATCTCTTCATAGAGAGCATTCTTGCTCTTTGAATTTTAGCTTGCAGTCTCTTGAACTGAATCGCTCTTTCTCTACGCTGAGAGAGTGATAGCACAGCTTCATCTACAGTTTCAACTTCTTCTACTTTGACTTCCTCATCCAGCTTCATGCCTTTTCTTACTGCGTCAAAGAGTCCCTTTGCATCGTCATCAGACAACTTTGATGGAACACCTTTTCTGAAACTTGCGAAGTCTTCGTCTTCCGCAAATCTTCTCATTTTTGATCCTGACATACCTTCTACTCCTTCAGCATCAGGGTCACGCTCTCCCGCTGAGACAATCTCAATGGAATCAAACGTGAAATCCTTGCCGTTGTATTTGTTCAACAGTGTTTTGAATTCGGGAACTCTATCGCTACCAACAACAACCACCAGACTGGAATACTTGCCAGTCAATTCCTTAGCTACTTCGATGATTGTTCGTGCTGCGGAGTGCTGCACCATTGGTCCAAACGCCTTCGTCGCATACTTGACCTTAGTATCGAATGGCAAAGGATCTTTCTTTGGATTTGTAGAGTGTGACAGATATAGCTTTGCATCTGCGCTACGCGATGCAGCTTCTGACTTGAGTTTGTTCGCTAGCTTCTCATGACCATTTGTCATTGGATTCATTCTTCCGAATGACACTACAACGGTAGACTTTTTAGCTTCAGCGAGATGTGTCTTGAATTTTTTCATGTTGGAGGTTCCCTTGGGCTTATCCTAGCAGGTTTGCCTTAGCCTAACTGCTGATGATCTATTTATGATAATTAGAATTTGAATACCAAAAGACCTGATCTTGTCGCCATCAATTTGTGTGGATAGATTGCAACTCTAGCTCCATTGTATCTTTTTCCTTTGTAGTCAAAGCCTCTACCTGCTCTGAATGTTGCGCCAAAGACTGGAAGATAACCGCCGGTGAAGTGAGACATATCACCAGACAGACTCATGTGAGAACTGAAGTCTAGTTCAACGTATCTTCCTTTGTCATTCATGACTGGCTTTCCTTGCCCAATCAATTGCGTGTGCTGAAGAGAAAACGCTTGACCATAGTCTGGTCCATAGATTGACATGTTAGCCAACTCAGTGTTATTGAAAGTTGCCATGACTGGCGCAGATAGTTGATCTGATGTGCCAAGAACATCAGCAACTTTCTGTAGGAACTTTTGCACAAGAGGATGATTGTAGATTGCCGCACCGGCTTGCTCTGATAGACCACCGTACTGCTGGAATGCTTCTGGTCCACCCTCTTTCTTGTGCGACACATAGATACCACCAGGTCCAAGAGGATTCTTTTTGTCTTTGCAAAGAATGATGTCCGCTTTAGGATCACCACGAACACCGCCCTGTCTCTTTATCGCAGTGTCAACTTTGATAGCATAGGAGATATCTTTATAGGTCTTTGTGTCACCTTTCAATCTGATGTCAATTTTACCACCGTTTTCTAGAATGTAATTGTTAATGGCATCTACAACCTCATCTTCATATTGTGTTCCGTTTCCACCAGTTGGCTTTCTGATCTTTGTGATTGGAAAGTATCCCTTTGTCGCACCAACTTTTACTTCAGCGACTTTCATTCCACCCAACTCAAACAACTTCGGACTGATTATGTTGAACTTGGTTCCTGCTTTGTATAGCTTAGTGCCACTCTGAACAAGACCCGTTCCCTTCTTCACAAAAAGATGTGTTTCTAATCCCTTGTCGATCTCGAATTCGACTTCGGCGTATCTCTTGTTATCCGTAACATATTTGACAAACGACAATCTGCCATCTGTAGCTTTTTGCGAAAGGACTGCCATCCAATTTCCTCTTTATCTATTGACTTTGACTTGACACAGTGTTACATTACTGTGTACCCTATGACAATACGATACTTTAAGTAACTTCTTCCCAATCAATAGCACTTAGCACATCATCACCGTTAGCTGCACCAGCAGCAAGAATAGTAAACGTTGCACTAGTTCCTGTCAAGCCGTCTCTCTCAAGTTGAAGTTTGAACTTGTCTGAGTCTAGAGATGCTGATGCTGTGCTTTGGTTAGTTATACCCAAGAAACCTTGTGTCACTACAGTACCTCCTGTATATGATGTTGCGTTTGCATTGTACTCCACAGAAGAGTCTGATCCAGCTGAGATCCAAAGCCCACCAGACACAGTAGCATCTTGGACTAACTTGTAATGGATTCTTGTGTTGTTTCCAACGCCAAGTATATTGAAGTTCTTTGGTATTGCAATAGCATCTTGTCTATCCGACTTCAGACGAATAGACATGACAGGATAGAATGTTCCTAGTGTAGGCAAATCATAAAGTGTGTTTGCACTTGCTGATCCTGCACTGCGTGGTCTTCCTCTTAGTTCGTAGCCACCTTCAGAGATGACTGAGGTGCAAATTCTCTTTAGTGTCGATGTGTTTGCTGTTGCAATCGTGTTCTCAATCTCATAACGCACAGGTAGACACGCTGTTGTCATGTATGTTCTGTCTAGTATATTCGCATGATGGAATGAGTGACAGTGGATCAATTGACCGTCAATGACGAATCCACATCTCACTGATCCTACACCTAACCATTCGATGTCGGTCCAGAAGATTTGTGACTTTGTTAGATCGAGTGTCTTCAAAGAAGGACCTGTACCGTCAAGTGGATCATAGTTCCAATCAGCTTGATTGACTGGAGTGTCAATTGTAGCACCTGTTGATCTACTTCTCAGAACAAAACTGATGGTGTTGTTTGACTGTTCTAGATAGATGCCATTGTTTGCGCCGAAGTATCCGACTCTCTGTCTGAGCCCGGCCTTAGGTGGATTCATGACAAACGTATTGAGAATCTGAAGTGACTTGCCCGGTTGATATGCAAACACTCTCTTTGTCTCATGAATGACTTTAGCTCCGCTTGTTGTGTCTACGTTCAATAGAACTGTGCTAGAGTTTGCATCGTATTGTGTATTTGCTGTTACGGTGTTTGACGTTGAAAAGCCACCGTTCTGTTGATAGCGATTGAAACTGTCAAACAGAGTGACTGGCTGTGAAACTCTTGCTCGACCGAATGCATCAACTGCTACACCTGATGGATTTGCTGGACCGACCAAGTTTCCGTATTGATCGGAAAGCATTACAACTTCAAAGAGTGTCTTTGCTTGATCCAGATATAAGTGAGTATTTTTATTGAATTGTGCCATTTATCTCTCCCATCCTTTGATTACGTCAGGTGAGAAGTTTGCGTAGCTAAACGTCATTCTGTCCACCAATTTTACAGCGTTACCGGATAGCTTGTCAATTGCTACGTAGCCTTCTACGCCAGTGACTTTGTATCCGTTCTTAGTCAACAAGAATGTGTCCAGCTTTTTGACTTCGTTCAACTTATCTATCAGAAGTTGTTTTGCGTCAACTAGAAGGTTCATCATCGTAAAGATGTTCTCTAGTGCTTTCTTAGACTTGGGCGTAAAGAAAGACATGACTCTCTTCGCCTTTTCTTGTACCGCAGACTTGCCTTTTTCTGTCTTCTTCTCTTGTTCTTCTTTTGAGTAGATGCCGTTCATGTACTCAATCAATCCAGATACGTGTGCTGCAACGTTAGTGATGCGTTGTTGTGCGCGTACTTTGGAATTGTTGTATGTCTTGATACGCATCAGGAGTTCTTCGTCATCTGAGATGCCGTTCAGAATCTTTGCGTCAAGTTTGTAGAACAACTTTCCTGCTTGAGATAACAACTCAGTGACTTGTGCAGTCTCTTCAGCAGTCATTGTTGCTTTGCCAGATACGTCTTTGTAGTCAACATCGGTTGACCATACGTTTCTGGATGCGCTGAATGATCCGACGATGTTCTTTCCGAACACAGCCTTCATTGTTTCTAGTGAGTCGCCTTCGTATATTGTGTGCCACGCAAGACCAATCTTGCTTGACAGAATTCTCTTGGCGAGATCACTCGCCTTTGGCACTGCGTATACGATAGTGTTTGGATGGAATGTGATGTACTCCACATCATCTATAGTCGCATCTTTGATGTCTTCTCTAGTGTATAGCAAATCACCCTGCACAACTCCTTTGATACCTAGTTCAGGTAGGTATTGAAGACATGCCTTTAGTTTGTCTGCAAGATCACCAGATGTGTCTGCGTCAATCTCAGCGTTTGTTTTGTATAGCTTAGGATTCTTGTTGAAGATGCCCTTCTTTGCGATGAAGAACTTTCCATCTCTTGGATCTTGCCCAGCAAAGATAGCAGGTGCACCATCCCACTTAACTGTTACATCAACTTTCTTTGTTGAGTTGCCAGCAAGCATATCACGAACTGCACGGAGTGAATTGATCACCTCGCGTGTGCCTTTGACTCCTGCATTTAGAACAAGGTCTTCACCGTGTTCCATGTGAAGATTTTTTTCTTCACTTATGTGTTCTTTGAATGTTTTCATTTCCCTATAAACAAAAAAGCCTGTCGTGCTGACAGGCTATTTATAAGAACTAGGTTATCACAGAACTTCGTTTTTGCGACCTAGACTTGCGGGATTCATACCCTCTGAGACATAGACATAGTTGCTTTTGTGTAGAGGTGCGACACTCATCGCTAGATTGTCTACAATCTCTCGGTCAGACTTGCTGAGTCTGTGGTAGTCTTTCATGATGCCACCAGTGGTGCATACACCAGTGACGTATGTAGCCTTCCGCTTTTCTGCGACTACAGGTTCTACTTTCTTAGGTTTTGCGACTACTGAGCCGCCGTACTTGCGCGAAGACAAGCCAGATGACATGGAGTTGACGCTAGCCAACCATGCTTCGTACTCTGCAATCTCTTTTTTAGTCTTAGAGTTGCGCTTTTTGGATCGTGTGCTGGTGTAGAGTAATGTCACATTAAACCTTTTTATTTGTACCTCAACCAATCTTTGTGATTTCAGCGCGCCAATAGCATTCGTAGGAACCGCCGGTTTCCCAATGCTTCTTGTAGGCTTGTGCTTCTTCCAGCGTAGTGAACAGTTTGGTATCGTTGGGATCTACACGTTGACCCCAACCGGCTTCGTATTCGGTGACTACAACCTTGTAGAGATCGGTGAATCTTACTTCTGCCATTTGATGCTCCTTACTTGGTACGATTTGTCAGATAGAACCGACCGTTGACAACCATGCCGCACATGACAACAGGAAGTTTGAATCCGTACTGTGCGAAGAACTCACGCGCCTTTGCGAAACGATTCTTCTTGATTTGTCGTTGCTTTTTCATCATTGTGTGACCTTGATGATCTTTATCGAGTTATCAACTCTCCAAAAGACCTGGGCTTATACGTATTGCTATGGAAGACTACCAAAAACTCCCTGCGAGTTTTCTTTGCCTTATTACCACACCAGAGTTGATACTTGTTCTTTGATACTTGCTTAATCTTATAATAATGAATATTGAATGTCTTGTTCATGACAAACGACATAAACTTATACCGATTAGTTTCTGTAAGGAAACTCTTGCTTTCGGTGTCAACAGTCATCAGATAGTCGCTCATTTCAATCACCTCATCAACTCAACATATTCAGTATAACTGGATGATGTACAAAGTCAATAGATAGTTGACTAAAATAGTAGACTTTGTTGCAGAAAAACAACAAAAAAGAACGGTCCAGGAGCGATTTTTTGGTCCAGGTTGATAGGAGAGTACCCACCAGCCAGAAAAATCGCTCCTGGACCGCTCCAGGCAGTCTCCTATGTCACTTTGAAGCCCTCAAACTTGCGCTCCGCCTTCATTCCGCGACCAAATCCAGACTTATCAAAGACTGGAGTATCATTGTCAGACTGACCACTATCGTGGATATGATTCTGTGCTGACTGTTCCACATCGTAAAGTTTCATCTTTGCGCGGTCAATTCCGACAACAAACCGCTTGTTTGTGTCTGGGCTTGAGTACCGATTCTTCAATTGCTTCACCATGATCTGGTTCAGGTCTGCAAGTTCATCCGATGAGATCAATGCAAACATGAAGTCTGCGGTTGCAGGCAAACCAAAAGACTCTGATGTATCTGTAAGACTAACGTCAGTGTTATCGTAACCACTTCTCGTTGTCTGTGTAGCTGAGACAACAGGAACTTTCATCTCAACTGCAAGACCGCGAAGTTCTTCTGCAATTGCTTTGATGAACGTATACGAATTGACAGAGTTACCTTGCTTCATGCGCGAGGATGCGCAGATGTTCAGGTAGTCAATGTAGATGATATCTGGAATGAACTGTCGCTTTAATTTCAACTCATTCAGCAGGTGCTTGAAGTGAGTCACGTTAGCAGACGCAGTAGGATATTCCTTGATGATCAACTTACCCATTGTCTTCTTGCGCAACTTCTCAATCTTGCTAACGTAGACATCCTTGGGCATAGAGACAAGTTTGTCTAGATCAGTGTTCAAGAGATTAGCATCAATACGTTCAGCAATACGCTCTTCTGCCATCTCAAGTGTGATGTAGAGAACATTCTTGCCCATCGTCAGATTGCCGGCTGCGCAGTGACACATGAACATGGACTTGCCGACGCCAGTGCCAGCCAGAATGATGTTCAGTGTCTTGTTAGGCAAACCACCCTTTGTGATCTTGTTGAAGTATTCAAGATCAAATGGAATGCGCTGCTCTACCTTGTGATAGAACTCATAGCGAGACTCAGCATCATCTAGGAAATCATGCCCGACATGATTGTCAAACGAGACTGACAACGCATCCGCAAGGATACTCGGTATGGCGCCCTTGTCAAGTTTTGAGTCTCCTGCCTTGCTATCCAGTATCTGGATGCTCTGCATAATTCCATTGTAGATTGCTTTTTCTTGACAGAATTTTTCAGTAGAATCAACAAGCCATTCCGTGATCTTCGTGTCGCAGTCTGCGCCTTGAATTTCTCCAAGTATTTGTTCTGTCTTCTTGTAAGTAGCTTCCACGAGGTTAGGCTTGTCTTCAAGTTCAACCCTGAGTGCCGGTACAGTAGGTAGGCTGTTGTATGATGTGACATACTTGTGAATCTCTTCGAAGATGACTTTCTCCGCTTGATCAGAGAAGTAATCTGCTTTAAGAAAGGGAAGAGTCTTTCGGGCATAGGTCTCGTTGTCAATCAGGTGCTTGAGTATTTGTGTTTCTAGTTTCATTTTGATATCGCTGATGTGCTTCCTCTAGTGAGTTCAACAAGACTGAGTTTAACACACTGCCTATGACTTTTTCAAATTTTTCTGTGTCGCTGGCTTCAACTTTTCCTTCTCGCACATCATAATTGAAGGTGATTGAATACGTTCCATCTGGGTTCTCTTGATCTGATACATTGATTGTTCCATATGTGTATTTGATGCCAGCAAACTCTCCAGTGAGAAGTTCAACGCCAAAGAGGTCGTCCTCTTCTTTGTACGTATAAGTGGCATCGGTAATTCTATAATCTTCATTCATCTCCATTTTCAGTCTCCTCATTTGCAGAACTTGCTTCACCTTGACCATACAGGAACTCTTTCTTGCAGGCTTCGTCAATCCTGTCTAGCACTTCCTTAGTGAAATACTTCTCAGGCTCTTCGTTGATGTTCTTACCGAAGACCTTGGTGCCATCTGGCAATTCATATCGTGTGGAGACTTTCTTGATGATCTCATACTTCTCCGCAATCTCAAGCAAACCGTAGTATCGATCCAATCCAGTGCTGTAAGTCAGACGGATCTCAACTGAAGCATTCTCTTTGGTGAATCGGCTTTTCTGGAGTTTAGCCTTGATGATGTTACCAACAACTTCAGTACCATCTTTGTCCTTCTTCTTGCTGAGATAGACAATGGTAGATGCCGTGTACTTCAAACCAGAACCACCAGACATCTCTTTAGTTGGAATGTATGCGCCAACAACATCGTAAACGTGATTAGTGACAAGAAGAGGAACACCAATCTTTGCTAACTTCAGATTCAGAACGCGGAATGTAGCCTTGAGGGTCTGCGATTTGGTCATATCGCGAGTCTCTTTGCCTTCAGAACTGTCTTCCATTTCTTTCGTTGAAGACAACTGACCCATAGAGTCAAGAACCATCATCATGGGTTGACGTTCAGATTCTTTCTGTGAGGTGTATGTGTCAATGATCTTCAGTGCAGTGTGCCTGAACTTTTGGATTGTATCTGGCTCAGAGATGACAACACGCTTAGGATCAATACCCTTAGACTCCATCATCTGCTTAGTGACTGCGGCTTCTGTGTCAAAGTAGATCACACCGCCCTTAGGATTGTCGTCCAAGAATTGTTTGACAACACCTAAAACAAAGAATGTCTTGCCCGTTGCAGACTCACCTGCGAATGCTGTTACTTTATTATTGGGTACACCACCGTAGATGCTGCCACTAAGCAAAGCATTAAGAGCATACGACCCAGTATCGATACAACCACTAAACTCAGCGGATGATCCACCGTCAGCAAGGATTTTGGTATCTTCATCTTTCAACTGCTCCACTAGATTGGAAAAGAAATTGCTCATAGAATAAACTCCATAATTTTGATTTGTTCATTATACAACATCACGACAAATTTATCAAGTGTCACATGCTATCTTGATCTCTGTGGTATAGGGTTGTCGCATTTGTCAGTTCATCTTTTGTCATCGGAACTGGTTCTAGAGATTCCATCTCTAATTTTGTTGATATCATCTTAGGGCGCAACTGAACTAAGGAATGATTAGCTGCAATGAATAGCAGAACTGCTAGAGGATCAAACACAATGATGATCAGGATGATGACCCATGTGACCGCTTTCTCCAGAAGTTCTGCGCTAGCTTCTCCGTAAACAAACTGTGCGATGTACTTGATTGGACCTACTTCAGCCTCTATCTTTCTAATTTCTGCTGCAATAGGCGATCTCTCTTCACTGAGTTTAGAAATGATCTTTTGCTCGGCTTCAATTTCAGAAAGGAGACGAGATCGTTCCCTCTGTTGGCTCTTACGGATCGCCACTGCTTTATCTGCACCCGCTTCTGTTGTACTGCGACCCATAACTTGATCCACTGCCTCATCCATTTGTTTGATTTGTTTGCGATTGGCATCAATGTTCTCCTTTGCGATTCGGATTTTTTCATCATACAATTGTATCTTTGCAGCAGAATCTCCACTGACAAGTGTCTGGTCCATGTGTGCTTTAGACAAGAAACCAAACACACCAAGAGATGTGATCAGCATCAGTATTGCTACAGACACACTGAAATAATACTTCAGGGTTCTTGGTGCAGTCTTCCAGTTTCTATACAGCCATGAAGTTGTGACTAGCTTCGCAACTTCAAGTGTGACTCCCATCACTGCAATAGGAATTGCAGCAGCAGCAAAAATAGCCATCAACCCAACTATAGAATAGTAGGCTGAGACGGCTGAGAGTGCTAGCGCAGTGATGAAGAGTAGAACAACAAACGGCATTTTATCCTCTTGTGATTGCAATGATCTTGTCTATCTGCTCTTGGATCTTGTCTTTACGATTAGGCCAGTAGATGTACTCTTTGTCTGGATTCTTCATCAGATTGACCAGGAGAGGAATGATCATCTTCTCAAGATCCATCAACTTGGCTGATGTCTGCTCAAGCAACTTTGCGCGTTCAAGTTCTAGCCCCAGTTTGCCGTCGTTGTATAGCTGAAGAATTGTGTCCATCTTCTCTTCAATTCTAGCAACGGCTTCACTTGATGTTGACACAGTTTCTCTGATGACTGTTGTCTCAAGAGTGTTTGTGTCAACTGTCTGCGTGACTTCGGTCTCATCTACTGCGCTGAAACCAAAGTCTTCTGATGTGCGAAGTGATAGGTATTCGGTAGGTATTGGCATTATTGAAAGAATCCCATTAGGTTACTTTTCTTCTCTGCTGACCAACCAAACTTCTCAACAATGATCTGAAGTGGCTCAAGATATGACTTCTCAAACTGAGTGTCATAGTCTATGTACTTCTCAAGATCAAATTCTTTGGGCAGAACGTTTGGAACTGAAAGCACATTCTCCTGCATTGGATTAGGTGTCTTCATGTAGCAGAACTTTATCTTCTCTCCGTCTTTGATCAACTGATACTTCTTTGTCAGATTCTTTTTAGTCAGAAGATGATTGTACATGATGGCACCACGAACGTGAATCGGTGTGCCCTTCTCGTACAACTGAGAAGAACTCTTATATTTAGTTAGGTCGGAGATGCCACGAGGAAAGGCTACATCTTCAAACTTTAACTTCCTGAACTGCTGTCTGAACTGGTCATTGAATTGTTGAAACTCATCTTCTGTGCCAGTCATGATCAGCTTGAATGCAGCTTCAAACTTATCGCGACACACTCTAGGAGTGGAAGACTTCACAGACTCAATACCCATGACCTTCAACTTAGGCTTTGCGTACCGAACACCTTCGTTATCCCACACATTCAGAATGTATCGCTTCTTTGCAGTCCAGATGCCAGTGTCTGCAATAGACTCTCGCTTCATCTGCATCTTCTGAGCAAATGCATTCATGAAGTCAGCCAACTGCTGGTATGACTTGTCAATGAATGGTTGAATCTTCTGCTCACACACTCTGTCCAGAAAGTCCACAATCTTCTCTTTGGGAAGACTTGAGTCTCCGTATACCTTCTTGACAAGAGGACCGAAGTGGACGTAGATTGAGTCTGTGTCTGATGCAATGATGTAGTCCACATCTTCCGTTGACAGAAGTTTGTTCAGATATCCATTCATCTTCTTTTCAATCCAACGAATAGACAACTGACCAGACAGGGTGATAGCTTCCGCTTGACGAATGTCATAGAAACGGAAGTATTGATTGCCAAGAGCACCGTAAGCAGAATTCAACTGCACCTTCTTCGCCATCTGAAGATTCTTGTACTTTGAGATGCGCTTCTCACACTCAAACTTTTCTTCATCAGTCTTCGCTGCCTCTTTCTTCTTCTGCCATTCGATCATCAGCTTCTTGTACTTTGAACGATCATCGTACATCGTCTGCATCATCTCAGGTAGAAAACCTTGCTTGTCTTTGCTGAAGTAGTGCCCATTTGCTGCCATGCAATAATCTGGATTGGATGCGTGATCGCCACTCAGAAGTTCATTGACTGAAACGTTAGTGTGCATTCCATCAATCAGAGTCTCTGGGCTGATGTTGTATTGCATGATCAGGTGAGGATACAGACTGTTCAAGTCAAACGATGCAACCCACTCATGTCTACCAATGATTGGATCTTTTACGTAAGCACCTTCGTATTGCTCATCCTTAGTCTGAGACTTCTTCTGTGGAACAACAATCTTTTTTGTCATCAGATGATTGTGTGTCAGAGTATCCCACATCCGAACTTGTGTGAACACATCATTCAGATTCACCTTAGCGTCATAGGCTAGGGCTAGCACCATTTCAATCAGTTTCATCTTGTCGTCAATACGATCAACGAGATCAACGTCTTTAATGTTATACTCAATGAACTTCTGATAGTCTAGCTTGTACAACTGGTGCAGATTTTCATACTCAGAGTAGTCCAGCTTACTTTCGCCAAGTTCAACCGATGCGATGTGATCCAACCGATAAGACTCTTGCTGGGAGTAAGTGAACTTCTTGTATAGCTCCAGATAGTCTAGAATCACAATGCCAGTTAGATCAAACGCAATCTGTTCACGATTGTTGATCTTGGTTGATCGTTGATTGATCTTGCGCAGAGGAGACAAACGAATGCATGTGTTCTCACCCATCAGTTTGAGAATACGATTGTGCAGATAAGGAATATCGAAGAACTGCACGTTCCAGCCAGTGATGATGTCGCCGTCAAACTGTTCCCACAATTCAAGGAACTTCATGATAAGTTGATTCTCATCAACGCATTGGATGTAAGTCACATCTTTGCGGGTGTTCTTGAACTCTCCACAACCAATCGCGTAGAACTGCTCACCAGTCTTGATGGTGATAGCAGTAATTGGTTCGTTTGCTTGCGCTGGCTCAGGAAAGCCATTCTCAGAACCAACCTCAATGTCTATGTTCAGAATCTTCAGCAACGACACATCATAGTCAACGCCGTCAGGATATTGACCATGAATGTACGTGTATGGGAAGTTGGTTGAGCCGTAGATGTCGAAGTTGTCCACACCCTCGTAGTTCTGGATGAAGTCGGATGCTTCACGCATCCCTTCAAACTTCATTGGCGCAACGTATGCGCCAGAGAGTGTGGTGTATTCGGTAGGCTTCTGAGAAGGGACGTAGAGAACAGGTTCGTACTCAGTCTTGCGTGTGTAACGCTTTCCGTTGTTGTAACCTCTCTCTACGATGAATTTGCCAAGTCTTGTAAAGTATGTGTAGAATTTCATTAGCCAGTGATAATCTTTGGTTGCGCAACGATGATGTTGCCAAAGATTTCATTGTACTTCATTTCAATCTTACTGTCAACTGTAGTCACATACAGAAGACTGGGTTGTCTGATATCAACTTGATCTTCTTTGGAAAACGCCAGAAGTCTTTGCATGTTTATGCTAGGCTGACCAGTCTGTGTCATAACAATGCCGATCTGACATGGATTTCTAACTCTCAGTGATTGTTCCGTTTCAAAGATAACTTCACCGATGATCTCTTCACCTGCGACAGTCCTCATTAGTTTGATAATTGCCATCTTTTAGTTCCTTTTCAATCTCAATAATACGATTCTCAATTTTATCAGCAAGTACAGGATCACGTACAAGAAAAATTCTCAGTGCTGATTCCAACAACATCAATTCTCGTTCTAGATCCTGTTTCTCTTGCATGTGTTCTCCTGAACTTATCTGGAGTAGACGAACTGCTCCAGTTCTGGTGGTTTCCAACCCTCAGGCTTTAGCACCTTACCATCATCTCTCCTGAGAACTTTCTTTGTCTTCCAATCAATCTTCGCAAAGTTTGTCTTCATGACTTCTTTCCAAGCACCTTCACCGTCTACGCCTAGACTGTGAATGGCACCAACAGTAACCACAATGATATCAATCAATGCGTCTAGCTGATCAACTGAAGTCGTGGCTGTATTTAGTTCTGTGAATTCTTCTTCAATGAGTTTGCAATACAACTTGAATTGTGCTTCGTTGTATTCGCCAACGGTTTGATCACATGCTTGCATGAAGATGGATTGATCTGCAAATGGATTCATAATAACCTTTCAAATGAATAGGGGGCTTGCGCCCCCTTGTATGCTAGCGACCGATTTTCTTTCTAGCTTGATTCTCTCTTGCTTCTTGCAAGCCCTCAAGCATAGTTAGAAGGAAGGTCTTCAATTTAGTAAACATGATATCACTCAGCTAGAAATTGCTTTGAAGATGTCTTCTCAGCCTTTTCCTTGACTACAATCTTCTTCGGCTTCTTATGCTCAGGAATGATACGCTCTAGGAAGATGCGCAACATACCATTGATCATTTCAGCGTCTTGAACTTCAATCTGATCATCTAGTGCAAATGCGCGGGTGAACGCACGATTTGCAATACCCTTGAATAGGAAGTTTTCATCTGTGTTGTCAGATGTAGTTCCCTTAACAATCAACTTGCCCTCAGCTAGTTCAATCTCAATGTCCTGCTTACCAAAGCCAGCAACAGCAAGTTCAATAGCGTAAGTGTTTTCGCCAGTCTTCTTGATGTTGTATGGAGGGTAGTTAGGAATGCTCTTTGTAAGATCGTCATGCATCTTAGAAAGGCGATTGAACTGGTCTTCAAAGCCCACAAAATACTTGTCGAAGTCTTTGAAGCCTGGACCGAATGCGGTAAGATTTGTCATGATAGTTTCTCCTTTGATTAAGCGAGTAAAAATGAAAATGCTACCCCGAAGGCGTAGCGTAGTTCCTGCTTACCGAATACAGGGGCACCATATCGTTGTGCCGGCTTTAGACGCTCCTAAGGTAGGTTAGAGCCTTTACGTCCCATCCCGTTGGGTATGAGTATTTATATCAGTTTGACTGCCAAATCATGCGACGGGCAATGGAATATGTAGTATTTCCTTGAGTGTTCTTAGCAGTGCGAACACGATAACCAGCCTCACGGAGTTCGCTCATTCGTGCGCGAAGATTCTTCACGCCGAAGAGTGCGCGGGCTTGAGGTGCGCTGAGTGCGCGAGAAGTGCCACGCAGATAAGAAACGAGTTGTTCGTTTTGAGTCTTGCCAGAATTTACAAAAGCCATGATAATTACCTTTCAGTTAGTTTGTTTCCACATGATGCTCTCACATCATTTACATATTATGACATAACCAAGTCAGTTTGTCAATCTCTTCTCTTCTTATTTCCGATATTGTACTTCGTCACTAGTTCCCAATCGTGCTTTTCGCTGTACGCAATAACCTTGATCTGCGACAGAGGTGCAACTGGTTCATTAGCCCTCGCCGGAGTTACGATCTCAATCAATCCCCATTCAGCCAGTAGCTTTGCGATTGTGTTTCTGCGACCAAGATCACTGTCATCAAAGTCTGTTGGTTTGCCATCTAGCGCAAACAACTCCTTGAAGTGTACAATGTAATATTTGCCTCTCTTATGAAGAATGTGGCACGATTGAAATAGTCTCTTTTCTTTTCTTGATGCTACACCAATCCGCATCAATGTCTCTCTGACCTTTAGAAAATCGTCTTCTTTCTTTAGTCTCACCTCCAGTAGACTATCAACATAGTTTTCTTGCATCCTTTTTCTCCTTGGTGTTCACTCCACCTTTTTCTAATGCTGTTTTCATGATCTTGATTTGTTCTTGTGTCAAGACCTTGAGTGCTTCTTTGGATTTAGCAAGACTGTATCCATAGTATTCAGAGACAATCTGTACGTCTTCCAACTTCTCTTTTTTCAGCCACTTGCTGTAACGCTTTCGTGGTCTGATGCTATTTAGAAGAAACAGGAATTGTGGAATTTTGTCTAGAGATGCGCGAGTGTTCATCTCGTTGACATAGAGAATGGTATCAGGAAAGAATGACAAGCCACGATTGACGATGAACGGCTCATAGTCTTTTTCGGCTAGTTCATCGTTCTCGGTACCAACCAACAGATTCTGTTTAGACTCTGAGATTGCTTTGATGTAATCAAATGGTGTCATGCTTGACTGGTCGTTAGTCTGGAGAGATTTTTTAGAATTTCAGGGTTTGTGATTGTGTGACACTCAATCATAGCTGGCTGATCAATGTTCGCAAGGTACATTGTGCGACCGTCGTATGTCCTACGCTTTCTCCATTTGAGTTGTTTACTGTCAGCAACATAGATTTTTCCGTCATACTTTTTTGTATAGGAACTCTTCACTGGCACTGAGATAAAAGCAACAAAGTCAACGTTAATACACTTTCGGTATTGATTCTCACCAATAGAGAATGCACTTTCACTGAAAAACGGAACTTGTGTTTTGACTTCAACTGTAGCACCATTAACAGTCAAGTCTTTTCTCCTGTCAAAAGGATCCATTGAAGATCGAACCTCGTATCCTTCATTCCTTAGAATATCAGAAAGAACAGTCTCGCCGTAGTTGCCAAGCATAACTTTCTTTTGCGTATTGTCGATCATAATATACCTCACTTAAATTCACATGATGCCATGACTTCAGTCAGAAAAGCAACTAGATTGATTTCCTGATCTGCAACGAACGCAGACTTGTACTGGTAGTCTGCAAGAAGAATGACCAACTGCGGAATGGAGTTTGGCTGAAGATGTTCATTCGCAGTGTCAAAGATGTTGCGGAAGATTGCTGCTGGATCATTGTCCAGATTCTCAACAACCCACTTGCGCATCGTAGAGAAGTCTTTCTCTTTCAATGCATATGCAAGATTCTTCAGTGAGACATCTTTGACGTTAGCTAGAATGCCAGAGTCAATCTTACCTGATGCCGCGTACCGCTGAAGTTCATTCAGCACTCGGCGCCAATCAGGGAAATACTTCATGATCAACTCAGGAAGAACCTTGGCGTCGAACTCAACACCTTCGCTCTTCAGAATCGTCATGATGCGCCCGAAGAATTGAGTGGCTAGCTTTGGGCGATCAGATTTGTTTATCTTGAACTGGACAACTGAACACCTACTGTGTAGAGGTGTGATGATACGGTTAAGGAAATTGCAAGTGAGGATAAAACCACAATTAGCAGAAAACTCTTCCATGAAATTGCGAAGAGCAGGCTGAGTCGATTGAGGATTGAGGTAATCAGCCTCATCAAGGATGACATACTTTCTACCACCTTTGAATGATACGG
>JACCDP010212252.1_pt1 | contig 58741 bp, 50 predicted proteins | sample 7445841 | NCBI WGS metagenome assembly JACCDP01 (sample SAMN15323441, study PRJNA562643) | freshwater metagenome | isolation source: river surface water | place: USA:Blue River Watershed | collected 2017-08-17 | reverse complement strand
CATCGTTGGAAGTGCGGGAACGCCGTGAGAATCGGCGACGGTTGCGCCACTGTATCAGGCAACAAACCCCCTGGTCGTACACGACAGCCACTGGACGCGAGTCTGGGAAGGCGGGGGCGAGGTTCGAGGCCTGTAGTCAGGATATCGCGCCAATGATGCTCGTCAGGTTCCGGCCCTGGGCCAGAACCGCTTCGCCGCAAAGCGAAGGATGAGGCCAGCCCATCCCTGCCTGTATGCCGGGATGGAAACATTCCTGAATGTCTGACGCCTTCATTCCCTGTTTTGCCGGTGGATTGGAGGCCTTTTGCGTTTCATACGTTCAAGGCTCCGCCTCCTTCCTCTCGGCCTGGTCTTCATTGACACACCTTGGCATGCCCCTGAACCGGGCGCGCCATCAACGTGACCTGAGACCATGCACACTGAACCCAACTCGACTGTCCGAGCCGTTGGAATCCCCGCTTGGGGATCCCTCGCCGCCGGTATCATCCTCGCCAGCAACGCGGCCCTGAGCCTCCAGGCCCAATACCCATCCACCGTGGTGGAGTACCAGTCTGGAACCGGTTACACTCCCGGCTACACCAACGCCTCCGCCGCCATCGGGGCTCCCAGCCGTATCACTACCGGAGACTTCGGTGGCCCTGTGGACCCTTTCGCCCCTCCCTACACTCAGGCCCAACTGGTCAGCATCGGCACCGGCGGTTCACTCACGGTGCGATGGGATTCACCGCTGAAAAATGCCGTTGGCAATCCCTATGGCCTCGACTTCACGGTCTTTGGCAGCACCGGGTTCCTCATGACCAACGACTTCGATGCCAATTGGAGTCCCATCGGGACACCCGCGACCGATGGCTCGCTGTTCAATCCCAACTCAGGGACCCAGAAAATCAGCGTCAGCACCGACGGTAAAACCTGGTACGTTTTGGATTCCTCCAAATCCCCGAAGGTGGATCACTTTTATCCCACGGACGGATCGGGCGACTTCGGCATTCCGATGAGTGCCTCACTCAAGCCCATCGAATTCTCCGGCAAGACCCTGGAGCAAATCCGCGCGCTCTATGGTGGCTCCGCCGGCGGCACGAGCTTCGACCTGGCTTGGGCCCTCGATGCCAATGGCAAACCTGTGAACCTCACCGAGGCCTCGTATCTCCGCATCGAGGTGCTCAGCGGAAAAGCCGACATTGATGGATTTTCCAGTGTCACCACCGTGCCCGAGCCGACCACCTGGTCCCTGATGGCTTCGGCGATGGCTGGTTTCGTCCTTTGGCACCGGGTGTCCCGCAAGCAACCCTGAGGGAAACCGCAATCATGATCCACACCGGCACGGTTTGCGAAGATCGATGTCCCCTCTGCGGTCAGACCAATGACTGCTGTCGGGCTTTCGGAGCCGATCCCGGCTCGGCGGCGTGCTGGTGTGAATCTTTGGTCATTTCGCCGACGGTGCTCGCTGGCATTCCAACAGCCCTCCAGGGAAAGGCCTGTCTCTGTCGGGCCTGCGCCATCGGCGACCAGTGCGACCCAAGCACTCCACCTCTGGAAGAGGCGGACACCTATTTCACCGAGGATGGACGAATGGTCTTCACCCGTGCCTACCATCTCCGCCGGGGCTACTGTTGCGGAAGTGGTTGCCGCCACTGCCCGTTTGAAGAAACCAAGACACAAGCGTGAACTCCCTGCTGCGAAAACACCGACCCATCGCGGTGGCGAGCTTCGGTTGGGTTTGCCTCGCGGGCGGGCTCTTGGGTGAAACGATCGAAGAAACCTTCACCACGGATCCAACCCAACGCGGTTGGCGTTCTTGGGGGGATGCATCCCTCTTCCATTGGGACTCTTCAAGCCAACGACTCGAGGTCACCTGGGACTCCGCACGACCCAACAGCTTCTTCGCACTTCCCCTACCCCATTCTCTCACGGCCAATGACGATTTCCGCTTCGCCTTCGATCTCACACTGGAGTCGCAGGCGGTCGGCGTTTTGGCTGATCAGGCGGGCACCTTCCAAATCGCCACAGGCCTGATTCGAAAGGACGATGCGCTGGCCACGAACTATTATCGGGGGTCGTTTCCCGGCCCCAAGAACACCGTGGAGTGGACGTGGTTTGGAGAAGCGGGCGCGGTGTCGTCGTCGGTATCTCCGGTGATCATCCCCTCCGATGGCCGCCTGCCCTGGGGCTATGCCGACAGCTACGTCACCCTCGAAACCGGACGCCAGTACCGCTTCGAATTGGCTTATTCGCCCCCCCACCGAACCGCACGCATGAGAATGCTGACCGATGGGCAACCAGGACCGCAGCTCACGGACATCGTGTTGCCGGCCAATTTCACACGCTTTCAGGTCGATACCTTCGCCATCAGCAACTACTCCGGAGCCGGCCAGAATCCGCTCTATGCCGGATCGGTGTTGGCACGCGGTTGGATCGACAACATATCCATCACCGTACCAGAGGCTCCGATCCTGAGCCTCCGGGCCCGCGATGGAGGTGTCAGCCTCGATGCGTTGGCGGGTTGGCGCTACACCTTGGAGGCATCGAGCAATCTGACTGACTGGAGCGTGGTCACTGAAACGCTCGCCAGCCAGACGGCCCCAATCGACCTGTGGGACCCAAGAGATGGGTTGTTCAGTGTGCAATTTTACCGGGTCGTCGCCGTCCGCCCATGAATGGGACCCGATCCATGCGCACTGGATCACCGATGCGAGCCTTCACTTTGGTCGAGCTTCTGGTCGTGCTCGCGGTGATGGCCCTCTTGGCGGCACTCACCTTGCCTGCCTTGGTCCGATCTCGATCTGCCGCTCGAGCCACCGTTTGCACTTCGAACCTGCGCCAACTGGGCTTGGCCACCCAACTCTACTGGGACGACCACCAGGGCATCGCCTTTGTCGAACGGGGAGCGCGCACCAACAACGGCTGGAGCTACTGGTTCGGATGGCTGGAAGACGGGGCCGAGGGAGAACGCCGATTTGAACCTGCCACTGGCCCCCTGTGGCCTTACCTCCAATCGCGCGGCATCGAAGTATGCCCTTCCCTGAACCGCGCCGATGCGCGTTTCAAGAGCAAGGCCCGTGGGGCAGCTTTCGGCTATGGCTACAACCTGCGGGTCGGCACCCGGGGCACCGCCGGGGTCCCCATCGCCACTCTGCGTTCGCCGGCAGGATGCGCCATCTTCACCGATTGCGCGCAGGTCAACGACTTCCAACCACCAGCCTCACCCGAACATCCGTTGCTGGAGGAATTCTATTATTTTGACCTCGAGGGACCGACCGTCCACTTCCGGCACTCGCGACGGGCCGAAACGTGGTTCGCTGATGGACATGTCGCGGGAACCCTCCCGGCCCCGGGTTCCGATGACCCTCGAATCCCCGAAGAACGCGTTGCTCGACTGCCTGCCGAGCTGATCTTGCCCTAGGCTGAGAAAGTGGCCCGCCCAGAAAACGGGGTGCCCCCGTCTCCAGAGGCACCCTGTGTCGAAGTTTGCTTCAGAGGCTGGATGTCAGCTCACTTCAGGACGGCCTGGTGGAACTCGAACCAATCGTCGAGGTCGTTCAGGCTGATGGCATCGGGTTTGACGGTGCCGTTGTCGGGAATGCCATTGGCCGACAGGATCGACGTGCGCACATCCGGAGTGTGGATGTAGCCCGCGATGGAGACATTCAACTGGTGGATGTTTCCCGGGGTCAGGTTCACACCGGGCTGCTTCTGGATCCACGCCTCGAACTGAGGATAGGTCGGGCGCTGCTCGACGATGAATTTACGGACGGCTTCGGTGTCGAGGCCCAAGGCCCCCAAGACCATGGAGTCATACCCCTTGGACAGGGCCGGATAACCCGGGGCGATCTTGTTGCGGGCCTCGAGCGAAGCCTTCAGCCACAACCGCGGCAGGTGGAGGACGCCCAGCGGACCGGCGACACCGGAGCTGATCAAGGGAACGTAGGTAGTGCTCATGATTGGGAATGGTCGAACTCCCTCCAACCTAGGAAGTGCTGAGTGCCACGGTCAAATGTCATTCTGGAAAAGCCCTGCATTGCCTTCCCGAATCCGGGCGACGACCTTGCCTTGGAATCGGTTCACCACCGCTTTCAATTCCGGTGTGACCCGCCCATCGAATCCATGGCCTATGACCCTCTTTGAACGCATCATTGCCCGCCAAATCCCCGCCAAAATCGCCTATGAGGACGATCAGGTTTTGGCGCTGCACGACATCCAACCCCAAGCCCCGGTACATATCCTGGTGATCCCCAAGAAGCCGATCCCCCGAATCGGCGAAGCATTGCCGGAAGATCAAGCCCTCTTGGGTCACCTGCTCCTCAAGGCGGCCGAGGTCGCCCGGAGTCTCGGTCTCGAATCCAGCGGGTATCGACTGGTGATCAACCATGGGCGCGACGGCGGTGAAAGTGTCCCCCATTTGCACTGCCACCTGCTCGGCAAGCGACCCATGAGCTGGCCCCCCGGCTGAAGCATCCCGCCTCGCGGAGTCTCTGGAGCCACCCCAAACCTCGGATCCTGATCAGCAGGTGCCAAAGCGGTACTCGGTGCGACTGGTGAAAACCTGACCCGGCCGCAACACACACGAGGGGAATCCCGGATGGTGGATGGCGTCCGGGAAATTCTGGGTCTCCAGACAAAAGCCACCGTGCTTCGGAACCGTCACACCGCCGGTGCAAACCACACCTTCCGGCGTCCGGTTGAAGGTCCACAACTGAACGCCCGGTTGGGTCGTGTGGCATTCCATCATGCGCCCTTGGATACGTTCGAAGGCCCGTGCCGCCAACCCCATCGACCCGCCTCCGTGCCGCAGTACGAAATTGTGGTCGTATCCCGGAGGAGTCAGTCCGGTTTTCATTCCGCGGGCGCCAATCGCGGTCGGACGTGTGAAGTCGAGGGCCGTCCCAGCCACCGGCAGTAGCCGACCGGTCGGAATGAGCCCCTCATCCACCTCCGTCACCTGATCCGCGGCGATCTCCAGTTCGTGCGACAAAATATCGCCGCTACCCGCGAGGTTGAAGAAGCTGTGATTGGTGAGATTCAGAATGGTCGGAGCATCGGTGGTGGCCCGGTAATCGATCCGCCACACATCGTCACGGGTCAGCGTGTAGGTGACCGTCACCGTCAGCGCACCGGGATAGCCCTCCTCGCCGTCAGGGCTGGTGTAGGTCAGGTCCACCGAGACCGCTTCCTCGGTCGTTTGAATGGGACCGGCCTTCCAAAGTTTCTTGTCGAAGCCCACCAGCCCGCCGTGCAAGTGGTTCGGGCCATTGTTGGTCGCCAGCACGTAGTCCGTTCCGTCCAAGGTGAACTTCCCCCGGGCAATCCGATTGGCGAAGCGGCCGGCGATGCAGCCAAAGAACGGGTGGCCTTGAAGATAGCGGGCCAGGGTATCAAACCCCAGAACCACATTCCCCAGCTTGCCATGGCGGTCCCGCGTGTGGAGCTCGGTCACCAAAACTCCGTAGTTGGTGAACTTCAGCGTGGTGCCGTTGGGGTTGCGAAAGACGAATCGGTGGGCTTCGCGGCCATCGGGCAGCGTGCCGAAAACGGTGCATTCGGAGGTCATGGGATGAATTGCGAAAGGATCTGGGAGGAATGATGCGGAATCCGCCCATCGAGGTCGACACCTCATCGAACCGACGACTTCAGCCGAGTCATCGATCGAGAGCAAAAAGGCCGGAGTCCCCGTCATGGAGAGACTCCGGCCCTGTGGCGGCCACCTCGTCGGGTGGCGCGGCGATCAGCGGATGAATTCGTTGAAGATGGCTTCCAGCATCTCCTGGCGGCCGGACTCGAGGCCCGAGACGTTGCCCAAAGCCAGCGCGTGCTTCTCGCAATCGGCGAAGGAGGCCTTGCCCGCCTCGATCTTGGCACCAATGCCCGAATCCCAGGTCCGATAGCGGTTCTTCACGAAGCCGTCGATCCGGCCGTCCTTGCGGATGGCGGCGGCGATCTTCAAACCCCGGGCGAACGTGTCCATGCCCGCGATGTGAGCGATGAACAAGTCGTCGGCCTGGAAGCTCTCGCGGCGCACCTTGGCGTCGAAGTTCACGCCACCGGTGGTGAACCCGCCGTACTTGAGTACGGTGAGCATGGTCTTGGTGGTCAGGTACAAGTCGGTCGGGAACTGGTCGGTGTCCCAGCCCAGGAAGTAGTCACCCATGTTGGCGTCAATGGATCCCAGGGCACCGGCCGCCCCGGCGACCTCCAGCTCGTGCTCCATGGTCTTGCCGGCCAGCCAGGCGTGGTTGACCTCGATGTTGAGCTTGAAGTGCTCGAGCAGGTCGTACTCGCGCAAGAAGTTCAGGCAGGAGGCCGCGTCGCTGTCGTACTGGTGGCGGGTCGGCTCCTTGGGCTTCGGTTCGATGTAGAACGGGTTCTTGAAGCCGATCTTCTTCTTGTAGTCGACCGCCATGTGAAGGAACTGGCCCAAGTGGTCCAGCTCACGCTTCATGTCGGTGTTGAGCAGCGTCGCGTAACCCTCGCGTCCACCCCAAAACACATAACCCTGACCACCCAGTTCATGGGTCCAATCCATGGCCTTCTTCACCTGGGCCGCAGCGAAGCAGAACGCGTCGGCATTGCAGCTGGTGGCCGCACCGTGCATGTAGCGCGGGTGGACAAAGTTCTGGGCAGTGCCCCACAGCAAGCCAATGCCGGTGTCCTTCTGGAGCTTCTTGAGTTCCTTGCCGACGGCGTCGAACTGGGCGTTGGCTTCCTTGAGGTTCTTGCCGTGGGAACCGAGGTCACGGTCGTGCCAAGCGTAGTAGGAAACGCCCAGCTTGGTCGCGAATTCGAAGAACGCGCGGGCCCGGGCGATGGCGTCCTTGGTGGAACACTCTCCGGTGTTCCAGGAACGATCAGCCGTTCCCCAGCCGAACATGTCGCCACCGGTTCCCCGCATGGTGTGCCAATAAACCGCAGCGAAGCGCATGTGGTCACGCATCGTCTTGCCTTCAACCACCTCATCCGCATTGAAGTGCTTGAACGCCAGGGGATTCTTGGAATCCGGACCTTCGTAGACGATCCGGCCGATCTTGGGGAAGAACTGCTTGCTCATGTTGTTTTGCAAAAAGGACGCCGGAAACTACGCACCACCCCAGACCATGGGAAGCGGTTAAAATAGGCTCAGCCCAAGAGCCTCAAGGCTGAAGGTGCTCATGGAGCAACCGGCTCACCTGCTCGGCACACACCGGGTGATTGTGCCCGCTGTGATCCGACGGGATCACCGTTTCCGGCACTCCATCCAAGTGGCTGCTCCAGTACGGCACCACTCCGTCCGTGGAATGCCTTGGGTCGCCGCAACCCTCATGGCAACCGATGATGCTGGTGACCCGGACCCTCGGATCCATCGGCAATTCATCCAGGAGCCGGACGGTGTCGCTGTTGGGCCGCAGTGATTCAATGCTGCTTCCCGGAATGATGCGACCGCGAACCGTGAGGGCATCCCGATTGAAGGTCAGAAGATCGGCCGTGACTTCGAGAGCGGTGATGGGCAGTCGGGCCAGATACCGGGCGGCACGGCCGGTCCAATCGGTCGCCATCGGGCTCCCCCGGTGCGGAACACAAATGAAGACCACTCGTTCGACCCGCGGATTCGGTTCGAAGAAGAACATGTCCCGAAGCATGGCCCGTTGGGGTTCCTCAACGCGCAATTCATCAATGGAGCGTGTGAAGTATCGCCCATACAAAGAGCTCCCTCCTTGAACGATTTGCATCCGTGAGAGCAGCCCTCCCATGCTGTGTCCCACCAGCACCACCCGGTGCAGATTGGTATGCGTGCCATCGGGATCCATGCGTTGCTGCCACTGGGCCAGACTTTGGCGCAAACGGGTGGAAGACCACTGGACCGGAGTGCTGCTCGGATACTGGAAGGCCCAGAACTGATACTTCTGACGGATGACAGGATCCGCCAGAAGCGCTGCATGCAGGAATCGCCACGTGTTGGGCTCACTCAAGAGGCCATGAACGAAAACCACCGGAATCTTGTCGGTGCTGGGTGTTTCCAAGGGGTAAAGGCCCGTCTCATCCGAAAATCGGTCACCCCTCAGAAACCCCAGCAAACCGAGGCTCAACCAATTCTGCCGATCCAATTCGCGGGTCCGAACGGCAAACGGCGTCACAAAATCCGCGGAAAGTTCCCGGGAACTGCCGCTCGACTCCACCACTTCAGTCCTCTTTCGATCATGCACTCGGAAAGCAACACTCCGCAACGGGGCCTCTGGGCCAAACTCAATGGTGACAGTCAGGGGTTGCCAGGTGCCATCGGGCAACGGCGCTCCGGTGGCCATGCCGCTCGCCTGCCCGTGCCGATGAACCTTTCCAACACAGGCCGCCCCCAGGCCGACAATCGGAGCGATTGGGGGACCATCCCGAACTTCAAACCGATCGACGGGAACCACACGGCGCCAAGGCCCCAGGCCGTCAGAACCCGGCACCACCGGATTCCGGATCCACTGGTAGCGCCGGGAAGGACCTGCGAATCCAGCAGGAGCCGACCGGCTGGAATCCCATAGTGCCTGACCATGTCGATCGAGCAGTCTTGAAACAGCAAAGCCACTGGCCCGATCCGCGAAGGCCGTGACGGAAGCATCGCCGGAACTCTTCAAACTGGCGGCATGGTCTGCGGCGTGGAGGTAAAGACCATCACACTCGCTCCAGCGATCGCCGTTCCGCTGCCGGTCGATCGCGGCCGCCAGAGCGATTTCCACAATGGTTCGGCCCACCCAAGAAACTCCGGCGTCCGCCTCCAATGCCACCAGAGCTGCAGCTGGACGGGACCTCCAGGCCAGGCCCCAACCACGTTCATCCAAAACGGCTTGGCTGGTTCGACTGATTTCACCCGGATCCCATCCGGGAGTCGGTTCCGAACGCAGCGGATTCACCGCGACGGCTGAAAATGGTGTGCTGCAACCACTCGTCAGAATGACGAGCAACAGGCAGAAGGGAGCCCATCGAAAGAGATGTGGATTCGACGGCATGCCCGCGTGTCTAGCCGGTGGAGGCCGTCGAGTTCAAGTCGTGCTTGCGAAATGCTGACGGGGCGCTGGATTTCCAATCGAACACCATCTGACGCCCGCCCTCCTCGATCAATCCACTGACTCCCAATCCCAAGAGACGCAGCGGTCGATGAACCAACTGGTGTCGAGCCAACAACCAGCAGGCCAGACGATACAAATCCCGGGCACCGGCCACCGGTTCCTCAACCGAAAACTGTCGGGTCAAGGTGGAGAAATCACCATAGCGCACCTTCACCTGCACCGTCTGCGCTGCAACCCCATGACGCTGCAGTTTGGCAGAAACCTCGGTCGCCTGCTCCCTCAAGACACCTCGCAATGTGGGGCGATCGGCGGTGTCTTGTGAAAAGGTGTTCTCGCTGCTGATGCTCTTGATGGTGTCGTCCTGCGAAAGCGGTCGATCATCAATGCCCAGAGAAAACGACTTGAGCACAGGCCCCCAGGCACCCACCAAAGCCTTGAGATCGCCAGGATAGTCTTGGAGATCCCCCACCGTGTGGATTCCCACCTTGAGCAGCACCTCTTCGGTCACCTGGCCCACCCCATGGAGAGTCCGTGCAGGCAGCGGACGCAGGAAAGCGGCACGGTCACGATCGGGAATGAGCAGCAGGCCATCGGGCTTTCCCCAGTCGCTGGCCACCTTGGCCATGAGTTTGTTGGAGGCGATGCCAATGCTGGCGGTCAACTGCCGCTCGGAACGGATGCGAGCCTTGAGTCCACGCGCCCACCGGACGGTCGCCACCAGCGCCTCCTCAGTGTCCTCGGAAAAATTCAGACAGGACGCATCGAGGTAGGCTTCATCGACGGAAACCTGCTCTACCTCCACGCCACTCTCGGCCACCAGACTGAAGATCGCCTTTGACTCTTCCCGGTAGCGATCCATCCGAGGCGTCAGGAAAACCCCCTGCGGACACAATCGGCCCGCGGTGCGACTGGGCATCGCCGATCGAACCCCGAATCGGCGCGCTTCATAACTGGCCGCACAGACGACTCCTCGCGACGACGGTGAACCGCCGACGATGACCGGCAACCCTTTCAAATCAGGACGGTCTCGCTGCTCCACCGCAGCGAAGAACGCGTCCATGTCCAGATGCAGGATGACCCGGGGTGTCCCCATGCTCTGGTGCGGGATAACCGGGATCCTCAGCGCTTCTTGGAGGTGAATCCCTTGGGCAGATTCGCGTCGCCCGTATCGGGTTCGGGCTCAGGGGCCGCTGGTTCGGCTGTTTCGGCGGGTTCGGTTGGAGCCGCCGATTCCTCCGGGACCCCCAAGCGAGCCCGGGCCTTCTTGGCGGCGGCGGTATCCGGATAATCCCGGATGATGCGCTCCAACCAGGCGATGGCCTTCTCCGGTTGATTCATTTTGCCCGAGTACAAATTGGCCAGATGGATGGCGGTCCAACCCCATTTCTCGCGGCTCAACCGCTTGGTCAACACCTCCTCCAACTCCAATGAGGCCGCCACATAGTTGTGAAGATCCTTTTCGTAAATCTCGGCAATTCGGATCGCCGCGTATTGCTCGGAGGGATTCTTGTCGAGGTACTCGCGCATCATCCGAACCGCCTCCAAGGGATTGCCATTGGCCCATTCGGCCTCGGCAGCCTCATATTCGGCATCGGTCGACGACGGTGCGTTCTCGGACAGGAGGACATCCCCTGTCCTGCGCGAGAACCAGCGTGCGATCTCCCAGCCCAACAACCCGGCCAAACCCAGCAGCGAAGCCACAAACCCACCCATCCAGAGGAAGCTCCGGCTCTTGTCCGCCGCCTTGGCAGGCACTTTGGCTCGATCGACGGGCGGGCGGTTGGTCGGTGCGGCTGTGGTCGCGTTGGTTGCTCCGGCTGACTGGGCGACCGCACCCACCACCGCGACATTGGTCGCAGTCTCCGGTGCGGGCTCTGCGGCAGATTCCACAGCCTGCTCTGCGGCATCCAGGCCCGCCCGCTTCACTTCAACCGAAGAGAAGTCCGAACGGAATCGCTGAAGGCACAAAGAGGCGAGGAGAAAGAATGACAGGGCGGCAATTCCCTTGATCCAAGTGGTCATCAGTCCGGTCGTGTTAACGCCACACCGACGATTCGAAAAGGGGAAACCGAAGATTCCATCGGTTCTCCGATCCGTCCGCGCTTACCGCTTGAAATGGGGCCCCGGTTCAAGGCTTGCTGCGCAGACCGTCATGGAATGGTTTCAGTCCCCCACCCCGCGATCCCCAGCCGAGCCTTTGGCCTGGGACGAAGCCTTTTTGGATCGCGCGGAATCCGGCGACGGAGGCGAGGCCCTCTGGTTCTGGGAGTCTCCCACCCCTTTTGTGGTTCTGGGATATGGCCAAGAAGCTGCCGTGGAGACCCAGTCAGAAACCTGCGAACACCACGGAGTTCCGATCCTGCGTCGCTGCAGCGGCGGAGGCACGGTCCTCCAAGGCCCGGGCTGCTGGAATTACGGGCTCGTTTTGCGCATTCCTGAATCCGGTCCGTTGGCATCGATCACCGGTACCAACGCATGGATCATGGAGCGAAACCGAGCGCTTCTGGCGGACCTGCTCTCCCAACCCGTGAGCGTCGAAGGCCACACAGACCTGGCGATCGAGGGCCGCAAATTCTCGGGCAACGCACAGCGACGCAAATGCAACCACCTGCTCTTCCACGGGACCATTCTGTACGATTTCCCGCTGGGCCTCATCGCCCGACTGTTGAGATTCCCTTCAGCTCAACCGGATTACCGCCAAAACCGAGATCACCTGGCGTTCGTTCGGAATGTGTCCACCACCCCGCAAGCGCTCGGCGATGCCTGGATCCGAGCGTGGGGAGCCGAACCAGCCCGGTCCGAGTTTCCCATCGAGCGAGCCCAAGCCGCCATGGAATCCCGGTACGGCAACCCGGAATGGCATGCTCGACGTTGACTACCCGGCTCAACGATTCCGCATCCGGAGGATGACGAGAAGCGGGATTCCCCGGAACTTCAGCCTCCCGCCACAATCCGGACGATCTCCAATCGATCTCCGGCTTGCAACGGACGCTCGGTGAACTCGGAGGGAGCCACCGCCTCACCATTGTGTTCCACGACGACACTGCGCGGTAGAAGACCCTGATGCACCAGAAACTGTTCGATGGTGCAGGGCAACGGAGCGGGAACGGTTTCGCCATTGGCGATCACGGACATGTTCCAAGGATGAGGCTGGTTCCGGCGAAGTAAAGTCAGCCCCGCGGGTGTCCAAAAACGCTGCAACCCGTCGCCGAAGTGGATCTTGAGCCGCCACATTTCGCTTCGGGCTGAACCGCTCAGGCACTAAGTTTTCGCCGTGTCGCCGGATCCCATCCTTTCCCTCGACCTTCCCGGAATCACCAAGGTGAAATCCGGCAAGGTGCGTGAAGTCTTTGACCTGGGAGATTCCCTCCTCTTCGTGGCCACCGACCGGATTTCAGCCTTCGACTGCGTGATGCCCAACGGCATCCCCAGAAAGGGCGAAGTCCTCACGCAAATCTCCCATTTCTGGTTCGACCAGACCGAGTCCTGGCTTCCGAACCACCGGTTGCTCAAGACGCAGGATCCGCTGCCGGACCGACTCAAGCCCTTCGCATCGATTCTGGATGGCCGCAGCATGATCGTACGGAAAACCCAACCGTTGCCCATCGAATGTGTGGTACGCGGTTACCTTTCGGGATCGGGCTGGAAGGAGTATCGGAAGTCGGGATCGGTCTGCGGCATCGCTTTGCCTGCGGGATTGGTCGAGTCATCCGAATTGCCGGAACCCATCTTCACCCCCGCCACCAAGGCCGAATCGGGTCACGACGAAAACATTTCCTTCGAACAAGCCGTCCAACTCACCGGACTTGATATCGGCCAGCAGGCACGCGACCTCAGTCTGCGGCTTTACCGCTTCGCCCGCGACTATGCGCGAACCCGCGGCATCATCATCGCAGACACCAAGTTCGAGTTTGGACTGGTGGATGGCCAACTGATCCTCATCGACGAGGTGCTGACCCCGGATTCATCCCGGTTCTGGCCAGCTGAACACTATGCGGCCGGTCGCGGGCAACCCAGTTTCGACAAGCAGTTCGTCCGGGATCATCTGGAGACACTCGACTGGGACAAAACCCCACCCGCCCCTGCCCTGCCGGCCGACATCGTGGCCAAGACCCAGGCAAAATACCTGGAAGCCTATCGACTGCTGACCGGAAAGCCGCTCTGAACCAAAACCCGATTCAGACCCAGCCCCCGATTTCACATGCTCCAGGCGCCCACCCTGAAAGACCCACTGCGCACCGATGGACGCTTCGCCATCGTTTGCTCCCGCTACAACGCCGAGTACACCGATTCGATGCTTGATGCCGCCCGGTCGGTCCTCGAAGCGGCCGGAGCCTCGGTCGTCGAAGTGATTCGGGTCCCCGGGGCTTTTGAAATCCCCATGGCGGCCTCGGCGATCGCCCACCGCAAACGGAGCCGCGTGCGGGCCATCCTCTGCCTCGGAGTCCTCTGGCAAGGTGAAACCTCCCACGCCGACCAAATCGGCAATGCTGTCACCCGGGCCTTGATGGACATCAGCTTGGCCACGGGCATCCCATGCATCCACGAAGTGCTGACCATCCAAACCAAAAAGCAGGCGCGCCAACGCTGCATCGATCCACGAACCAACCGAGGCATCGAAGCCGCCCACGCCGCCCTCGAAATCTCCGAGGCCTTGGCCAGCGTCCGGACTCCGGGATCCGAGCGCCAGACCGTCTGAATCCAAACCCATCATGGCCCAGAACCGAGCCCCCATCTCCCCGGACCGACTCACTCTGGTCCTGGCCTTCTCCATTCTCGGTCTGGATCAGTTGACGAAGTGGATGGTGATGCGCTGGATGGAATTCGGCGCTGAGAAGACGATTCTGGATGGGTTTTTCAAACTGGTTCACTGGGGCAACACCGGGGCGGCTTGGAGCATCTTTCGGCATCACAACAACTGGTTGGCCGTGTTTTCAGCGATCGCCATGCTGGCCCTTTGGCGTTGGCGGCGCCAATTCGAATACCACCACCGTCTCGGGCAAGTGGCCTTGGGGCTGCTCTTCGGTGGGATCGTCGGCAACCTGCTCGATCGCATTGTGCATGAGCATGTGGTCGATTTCCTGAGGTTCTACTGGAACCGACGCAGCGGTGCCGAACTGGGTTTTCCAGCCTTCAACGTGGCGGACTCCGCCATTTGCACCGCGGTGGGCATTCTGCTGATCCTCTCCTGGCAGGCAGAGCCGCAGACCACCTCCGGGAAACCCGTCGGTGGCGGCACGCCGAAATGAGACCCCTACTCCTGACCGGCCCCACCGCCTCCGGCAAATCCGCCGTGGCCATTGAACTGGCGCTCAGGATCGGTGGGGAGATCATCTCCGTGGACTCCATGCAGGTGTACCGTGGGTTGGACATCGGAACAGCGAAACCCTCCGGAGACGAACGCGCTCGGGTGCCCCATCACCTCATGGATGTCGTCGGGTTGTGCGAACCGTTTGATGCCGCCCAGTTTGTCCAATTGGCCAATGCCGCCATTCAAGACATCGAGGGGCGTGGCAAGACGGCCATCCTCTGCGGTGGAACCGGGCTCTATTTCAATGCCTGGCTTGGGGGGCTCGGCTCGGCTCCGCCACCGGATCCAGATTTGCGGGCACAACTCGAAGCGGCCACCACCGCGGAACTCCTCGAGGAACTGGCCCGAAAAGATCCAGTCACACTCGACCAGATCGACATCCAAAACCGTCGTCGCTTGGTCCGGGCCGTCGAAGTCGTCCGTCTGACCGGAAAGCCATTTTCACTGCAGCGGGCGAAATGGCCGGAGCAAGGGGGGCCCGCCACTGCCGGCTGTGCCTTCGGAATCCAACGAGATCGACAAGATCTGGTGCGCCGCATCCACGAGCGGGTGGAGCGGATGTTCGCTGCGGGACTGGTCGCAGAGACGCAAGAGCGCCTGCAGCAAGGCTTGCGGGAAAACCGGACCGCCATGCAGGCCATTGGATACCGGCAGGTGGTGGAGCACATCGACGGTTTGATGTCACTGCGAGCCACCCTTGAGAGGGTTCAAATCAAGACCCGTCAATATGCCAAGCGGCAGATGACCTGGATGCAAGGCCAACTGGATCTGACTTGGCTGGAGGTCGGATCCAAGGAAACGCCCTCAGAGATCGCAGACCGAATCCTCCGACAATGGGAAGCCACTCCGACAACCCGGGATCAGACGGCGTCTCCGAACGAATAACCATCCCGCTGCGGAGTCGAAATCTGGGCCTTCTACACGGCAACGCACGCCAGCCAAACGCCTGGGACACCCACCCATGCGATTCAGCGCATCACCTGGCAATGATTTCTCGATTGGACACCGCATCAGGGTGCCACAAGCCGAAGGTCAATGATCTCTCCTGGATACACCGACAGGTTTCCGGGAAGTGAAACCAGGATCGGGAGTCCATTTTCAGCCACGCTACCACCGCCCCCACCTCCGGATGAGGCCGTCGAACTTCTTGGCAACAGGGACGGAAAAATCGGCTCCAGTTGCGATCCCACCCGGATCACTTCCCCCACGCCCGCCTCCCGATTTCCAGCGCGGGATCGGACCTCGACTTTCATGCCGGTTCGAGCCTGCCATTGAATGGGTTGACGCACAAAGGCGACCACCCGGGACGGCTTCTCTTGGGAGACGGTCAGGATGGGCTCGCCCGCCTGAACGGTCTCCCCGCTCCAACGGTGCACCACGCTGACCACACCATCAAATGGAGCCAACAAATCGACCGGCATCATCTGAGATTCGATGAGGTCGAGGTTCTTGGACTCGACATCGATGGCGGCCAAAGTCGACTTGGATTCCTGCCCGTCCGGCCGCTTGGTCTGCAGGAGTTGGATGCTGTCCCCGATTTGCGTCACCAACTGCTCCAACTCCTTGACGGACGCCTCTTCGACAGCGGCATCGCGCCGGGAAATGTCCAATTCGTTCTGGCTCAGAACCGGAAACAGGGAACCAGATCCGACATTGGTGACTCCCGCCCGCAAATTCTCAAGGCGAGCCAGTTCCAATTGGCGGTAAACACTCCGCGCCTTGGCCGAAAGCCACTCGGCCCGCTTGTACATCCAGTTCAAGCGCAGCCCGTCCAGATTGATCTGGCTGTTCTGCTTCCGAAGATCCGAGTCAGGCCCCAGACGGATGACATCGATCCGAGCCTTGCTCAAAGCGATTTGAGCCTCGAGAACACGGGGTTCAACCGTGATCACGCGCGCCAAAACCTGTCCGGCCGACACCCGCTGCAGTGCATCCACCTGAACCTGAGCCAAACGACCAGGGCCCACACTGGAAACAATTCCCCTGACCGACTCCACCTCACCCACCAAGGTGGCCGGACCCACATAGCCGCGCCACAACCAGGCTGCCAACCCGACGCCCATCACAAAGGCGATGTAAGGAACGGCTTGGATGCGAAACTCCCGGAAGAGTGTTCCCGGGGGCGTCGGTATCGGAGGCAGCGAACCGCTTTGCCCAGTTGTTGATTGGTCCTGCATTCGATTACATTTCAGATTCTTCCTCGGCCTTCAGGCTGGTGACCCGGGAAACTCCTGGGAAGGCCTTCAGCTCCGACACCAATTCGCCGGCCCGCGATGCATCCCTCAGGAGGATTCGATAGGAGAGATCGGCTCCATCCGAGTTGGCACCGGCGCGCTGACTGGCCAACTGGTTGCGCCGTCCATGGCGCCTGAGCAATTCGGCCAACCGAGGCAACTCATCCAACGGGCGTCCCCAGTGCAAATTCAGGATCAGATCATACCGATGCCTCGCTCCAAACGAAGTCCAATGCAGGTAGAGCATCACCAAGGCGAAGATCAGACACCCCAGGATGGCTGTGCTGAATTTCCGAGTCCCGGCAGCCATACCCGTGCTGATGCTGGCCAGGATGTACGTGGTGTCCAAGGTGTCGCGCAGGATGTTCCTGAACCGAACCACCGCGAACACCGCCATCATGCCGAACGCCATCAGCAGGTTGTTGAACATGACGGCCATGACCAAGGAGACGATCACGCAAAGAACGATCAACGAATTGACGAAGGATCGCGAATAGCTGAGCCCGGAATGACAGGCGATGTACACCCAAGCCACGACATGGCCGCAGAGGAAGGCAATCAGAAGACCCAGAATGATCCCAGTCAGGTCATCCTGTGCCGTTCCAAAATCCCCCCTCAGGATCAGGTCTGAAAGATTCATGTTCGTGATACGCTGACACCACCCAGCAAACGTGCGAGGCGGGATATTCGCGCCTGTTTACGCTCGGCCGCCAGTCCAACCTCGAAGTTTTTGCAACTTCCTTCAGGGTTCCGCAGGAAGTGATGTTCGCCTTTGACGGCGATTCCGTCGGCGTATTTGGAAGCCGACCCCTGTCGCAAACCAAAGATCCGAACCATCTCACCAAACCATTCAGGGAACCGACCGGTGAACTTCAACTCCAGAACGACCCAAGTCCCGAACACTGAGGTGGGGTCATCCATTTCAGAGGTGAATCGTGTGGAAAACTCGGGCGATATCAGGACATTGCGGTCGAAGGTGACCCGGACCGAATTGTCATGGGGACTGATCCAGGCTTCACGATCGTAGGAGACATGGGCCACCGGATACGCGGTCAAGTCGGTGGATAGTTCAATGAAACGTTGAACTGCCACCAATTGCCTCGGGTCCTGGCTCAACAACTCTCCAACCTCGGGCAACTGGCCCCCCAACACCGCTTCGACGGCCCCCCGCTGAACACCACAGCGTTGTTTGAGGATGGCCTCATTCATCCGCCGTTTGATCTCAAAGAAGACCGGCGCCTGGGGGTTGGGGTTGTCGGCATAGAAGCGCAATCGCAATTTGAAACGGTTCTTGTTGCCATTGATGGTGCCCCAGTAGATCTGAAGGTCGTCGGAGTCGAGGTAGAGATTGTGGATGGAGTAGGAAAGGTTCGGGCGGTTGGCCCCGTACTCATCAATCTCCAAGTACGACGAGACGAACTCTCTGAGAGCCAACGCAACGTCCTCGGGAATGAGGTACTTCAATTCCCACCGCTGCATCTGCATGTTGTCCTGAGCCATCGTCTCTCTCTATTCCAGTCAGTCACGCCCCACCGAGCGTTCCGAGACTGTTACCCTTTAGGCACCCGTTTGTCACTCCGCTGCCTTCAAGAAATCCCCAAGGAGTCCCGGTAGGTCACCCGTGACGAACCATCCCAAACCCTAGCAATTGCAATGCCTGACAGTCGAAATTGCCCCTGATTGACGACAAACATTCAGAATACATCCGGCTATACGGAACGCCTCAGTCGAGAGGAAATGGATGGCGTGCTGGATTCTTCCGCAAGACGAGGCGGGAGCAAGGCGCGGGCCGATCCAATGGAAGGGTTCCTGGTTGGCCAGCATCTGAGTCTCAGGTGTTGCCCTACGGAGCTTCGATGAGGAGCGGGTCCCCATCCCCGCGTCGGTATTGAAACGGAACGCTGTCGACAACGGCCTGAATCAGTGCCGAGAAGCGAAGTTTTTTCTTCCGGAGCTGAACGTCGATGGCGGCCAGAGCGGGGCGGTCATAGTACTCAAGACCTCGACCCAAGGCATAGGTCAGCACTTTCTCACTGACACACCGGACGAAATCCGATTGGCGGGAATCGGACAGCACCCGGCTCAATTCAGTGTGGTCGGCGAAACGCTCGCCAGAAACCAGTTGTCCGCCCGTATCCACGGTCTCATCACCGTCTTTTTCCCGGAATTGCCCGACGGCATCAAAGTGTTCAAAGGCAAACCCCAGCGGGTCCATCTTGGCATGGCAGGAAGCACACATGGCATTGTCGCGATGGGCATCCATCCGTTGGCGCAGGGTTCCGTGGGTCTCTTTCGATTCGAGAGCGGGCACTCCCGGTGGCGGCGGCGGCGGCGGCGAAGCCAAAATGTTCTCCAGGATCCATTTGCCCCGCTTCACGGGCGAGGTGCGGTTGGGATTGGAAGTGAGGGTCAGGACGCTTCCATGGGTCAGCACTCCGCTGCGACCTGTGCCCTTGAGGGATACCTGCACGAACTCAGGTCCCTTCACGCCCTTCAAACCGTAATGCTGGGCCAGGCGCTCATTGACGAAGGTGTAATCGGCCGTCAGGAACTCGGTAATGGGACGGTCCTTGCGCAAAACATGATCGAAGAGAGCCTCGGTCTCACGACGCAAGGCCTCGCGCAACGGGGCATCAAATCCGGGGAACAGTTTTTCGTCGGGTGCCACGATGTCGAGGGTCCGCAACTGAAGCCACTGACCCGCGAAATTGTCCACCAGAGCCCGCGACTTGGGATCGGCGAGCATACGCTTCACCTGTGCTCCCAAATTTCGCCGCAAACGCCCCTGCCCCGCCAACCGGAACAATTCCTCATCAGGCATGGTGCTCCAGATGAAATACGAGAGCCGCGAGGCCAACGCATACTCCGAGACCGGTTGGGTTTCGTGAGGATTGTCCGGGTTGCCTTGAATTTCCCCACGGAAGAGGAAGTGGGGCGAAACCAAGACCCCGAGCAACGCCTGTCGGACGGAGGATTCGAAGCCATCTCCGACCTCCCGCGCCTGGGTAAAAAGTCGCATCAAGCCGTCCAACTCGACCGGGGTGGCCGGACGGCGGTAGGCTCGGTCCGCGACCCTTTGAATGATTTCCCTCGCCACCTGATTGGTGGTCTTCGGCCCGGGGGCTTTGAAGAAGATCTTGCGGTGGATTTCATGCAGCGGCGGAACCACATCGGAAAACGGGCCGGTCACCTCCATGAATTCCACCTGCAAATTCCGGTCTTCGATCTTCTTTTCCTTGTAGGTCTTTCCCCGGGCGTTGGTCCTCACCAATTCGGTCTCACGGTAGAAATCATTGAGAAAGGCAGCTGCCAGCCGATGCCGCCCCGGTTCCAAACGCAGACGATGTTCATGAAGCTTCGGGTTTCCGCGCCCCCGACGCACCTCAATGGTCTCCAGTTCCTTTCCGTCAGACCGCAGGGCCATCTGAACCTTTTCCTCTCCGGCTTGATCGCCGTAAGCCTGAACCTTGAAGATGTAGTCTCCCGGCACCGGCGCCTCGAACTGGACGAACATCTCCCCCGGAGTCGACAAGGTCGCCAAGGCGCCGCTTCCGGCATGTCCTTGGATTTGGGACGGAGAAAACCGACGATTCTTCGGGGACAAGGGTCCCGAAACGATGGCGCGATCCAAGACCGCCTCGGCTGCATTCAGGTACTTCTCGAGCAAGATGGGCGGCATTGACAGCACGTCGCCGATGTTGTCGAAACCATAGCCCACATCATCCTGCGGAAAATCATCAGCGGGCTGGAAATCGGCGCCAAACAAATCACGGACCGTGTTGTTGTACTCCACCCGATTCAACCTCCGGAGGGTCACCCGTCCCGGATCCGGGCGGGCGGGATCAACCGGGAACAAGTTCCGTTCGATCCAGCCCACCAGATTGGTTCGAACCCCGGAGTCCGGCTGAGTCTTTCGCTTCTTGGGCGGCATGTCGCCGGACCTCACGGTCTGGATCACACGCTCCCAGGTTCCGCGATCCCGCAGCACCGCCATCAGGTTGGTGTGCGCATCGAAATTGACTCCACCCTTGGCCTCCGCGTCACCGTGACAGTCCCAACAATATTCGCGAAGGACCGGCAACACGGTGTCCTTCAATTGAGCATCGGCCACCGTGCGGTCCACCTTGGGACGCGTGGATTCCGAAATCCTGGCCGCTCCCAACCACATCAGGAGAGCCACAGGAATCAACAGCAGGATGGGCAATTGCTTCGGCATGCGAGTTTACGGACGCCTCTGCGCCCGTTGGTATTGAAATAAACTCCGCGCGAACTCAGAAACCGTCAACCACCTGAACGGGAAACCGGGGAATCGGATCGATGACGCCACCGCCAAAAAGAACGGGAAGGGCGTGTTTCCCGCAATCGACGCAACGCGCGGACCGCTTCGTCGCCTGCCCCACAATCGGCGGCCGTTTGGTAGTCCTTGATCGCTGCCTCCTTGAGACCCAACAGTTCCTGGGCAACGGCCCGATCCATCAGCAAAGAAGGTTCCCGTACCTCACGGGGCATCCGCGACTCGATCTCGGTCATGGCTTCCTGAAGATCACTTTCCGCCTCGGACCGACGCCCCAAGCCCAGCAGCGCCCGGGCACGGCGGATCCTCCACGAACCTTTCAGGCGGGAGCCGGACAGTTCCGGACCGATGGCGTCCAACGACCGCTGCCACTGGGAATCGTCCAACAAGGCATCGATCCGTTCACACACAAGCAATCCCGCCCCGGTCTGCTTGATTCCTTGCTCGAGGCCCTCGATCCGCTCCCGGTGACGTTTGAGTCGAAGCTGCAACGCACTCCGCTCCAAGTAGGCAGGAACAAGCAACGGATCCCAACGCAAAGCTTCCGAGCAATCCTCCAAGGCTCGGACCACGGAACCGTCGGCTGCATGACAGTGGCTGCGGATCATCAACACCGCGGCCCGCTCGCCGGACACCAATCCCGGAACCTGCAACGCCTGATGCACCGTGATCATCGCCTCAGAAATCCGACCCCGCTGCAGTTGGATCTGCGCCAACTCACGCAACAGCAAGGAATCCATCGGCGCCAGTCGAACCGCCCGTTGGAGATCCCGAGATGCCTCGCTCAACTTTCCCAGCACTCGGTACTCGATGGCCCGCTCCAGCAAAAGGTCCGAGGTTTCTCCCCCTTGGGCCATCCGCAGAGAGAGTTCTTCAATCTCATGCTCGGGACCCTCATGGCCGAGAAGACTCAAGGCCAACAGCCCAGCACCCAGAAGGACCGGAACGCGTCGGGCAAACAGGGACGTCATCAATCCTCCATCCACAACTGAGGATTCAATCCAAAGTCGATGACGGCGTCGGAATGGGAGTGACATTCAATGGCCAGGACGTTGGTTCCATCGACCAAGTGACGATAAGCTGAACCGAGCGGAACATAGACCGCTCCAGCATCCTCACGTTGCTTGACTCCCTGAGCGTTGCGGCCGGCGCTCCGACCCACATTCACCCGCGTCACCTCATGGCCATTGACGTAGACAATCATGCCATCGGCGTAGTCCACCCAGAGGCCCAGTTCGGTCACCTTGTCCGCCTGGGGTACCGAGAATTCACGGCGGGCATACAGTGCGGAACGACCCTCCCGGCTCCAGGGAACGCCCGACTGCAACCGCCCTCGGCCGGAGCTGAAGGGGGGCTTGCCTGCGGTCCAAGCCGAAGCGTCGAAACCGGGGCGAGTCCAACCCAAACCTTGGGGGTGCGCGCCGGTGAGCGTTTGCCAGACCGCACCCGCGGAAATGAGCACCTGATAATCCAACGGCGGAGCAGCCGGAGTCTTGGGAGCCTTGTCCGGTGCTTTGTATTCCGGCGGTTGCCACGGCAAGGCCAGACGACGCACGGCGACCGACCCTCGTTTGATCAGGTTGAAGCGATCCCGTTCGACTCCGGCTCGGTTGATCATCCGACCGGTCAAGGTGTCGCCATTCACCTCGATGATCATCGAACCGTGTTCCACCAGCGTGCGTCGCATGACCGGTGAACTACCGACCCGCCCCAAATCCGCGCCGGAGTGTCCGGTCACCACTTGGACGGTGCCTTCATGCGGGCGGAGGCCCTTGCTCTTGCGATAGGCTCCATCCCCGCTCGCATCGCCATCACCGTCATCGAGGATGAAGTTCTCGGCCACGGTGGCGTTGGTGGAATAGGCGCCGTCCATGAGCATGGACCTCTCATACACATGGGAATGGCCGGTGAGCACGAGGTCCACCCCGCCCGATTCCAAAATGGGGAGGAGATGGTGGCGGACCTCGATCAAATCCGATTCCTTGTCACTGTCATGGCTGCCCTTGGTGTAGGGCGGATGATGCCAGAAGGCGATCAACCAGTCGGCGTTGGCCTTCTCCAAATCGGCTTTCAACCACTTGGCCATGGCGCCGCCGGGTTTGCGGTCGAGATCATGGGAATCGAGGCAAATGAAATGAATGTTCCCGTGATCGAATGAGTAGTAAGCCTCGGTGCCTGAAGCGATACCACCCGACTCTCCACGCGTGGGCACCAGATACGCATCGTAGTAGGGACCGATTCCGGTGGAGCCCTTGGAGGTATGTCCCTCGTGATTGCCCATCGTCGGCCAACAAACGCTGTTTTGGAGGGTCGCGGCATACGACTCGAAGAAACGACTCTGGAACTCCACGTCCCGGCCGGTTCCATAGGCCATGTCTCCGGCGTGGATCCAGAAATCCAAAGGATGCCCGTCTTTCTTGACCCATTCCAGCATGCCTTCATGCACCGCATGCTGGGCCTCGCGCCCCGTACCGCTGTCGCCGAGCACCCAGAAGCGGTAAGGGCGAACCGTTCCTGGCTTGGGTTGGGTCTGAAAGCGATGGTCTGACGATTCCGGGGTGAGCCGCTCCGTGCCGTTGAACACGCCATAATAATAAAGCGTGTCCGGCGACAACCCTTCGATCTTGGCCTCGTACTGAAAGGTTCCCACCGGGGCACTGTGCAACTTGGGCAGGGCCAGATTGGCGGTCGTTCGAAGGGATTGCCAACGGGGCAATATTACCTGTCCGTTGGTTCCAAGGCTGGCTCGGGTGACGATGGACTCCAGGGGCACTGTCCGGTCGAGTTGATCCGGACGGCTTCCCCAACGCACCACCGGCTGGATCGGACCCTCCGTGCGCCACAGCACGTGCATTTGAGTCGGGCTGGAGGCCTGGATATAAGGCGACCGCGACAAGGGCGGTTTGGGATTGGCCGCGAAGACACCAGTGCAGGAAAACCAAATCCCCAAGATCAGAGGCAACCCAAGTTGGGCCGATGGTGAACGGTGGGCTGTAAGGCAACCCCTCTGAGGAACCAGCCTCCCAGCAACGTCGTTATTCATTGTCGATATCAGTTTGCGGCAGGTGACGCTTTGGCGATCAATCGGCCTCGGAAAACCTCGATCTGGGCGTCCCAAAGCTTCCAGGTGGCAGCCCACGATTCGCCAGTCAGTCGTTGGCGCGCCTCCGGAATTCGGGGCTCCAGCATTTTGAAGGCCTCGATCGCCGCCTCTTTTTCTCCGCGCTGGATCAAGAACTCAATCCACTGAAGGGAGTTCTCTGGATAGTCCGGAGCCAAAGCCACAGCCCGAGCCAGATGGATCCGAGCTTTGCTGCGACTGCCCACGCCCAAGGGCGGAGGAGGACAATGGGCATACAACATTCCCAAGGATCGGTCAGGCCCCGCATGATCGAAACCCGCTTCCAGTAGCTGGCAGGTTTGCCATTCGGTCTCCATCTCTCGAATGCAACTCAAGGCACGCCAAGGTTGGGCCTGCGCCAGAATTCCCAGGTTCAAACCCAGATAGTAGTGACACGCCACATCGGCAGGATATTCCTTCAAAGCCGCCCGACAGGCCTCCACCCCCTCCTTGGCCAAGCCAATGCGAACCGGCTTGGATGAAACGGACTCGGCGCGATCGAAACACGCCCGAGCCAGCACCGCTGCTGCGGTGGATTGGCCGGGGGATTTTTGATAACCACTGTGCGCTTCCTCGTAAATCCGGCTCAACCGTTGAGCCTCGGACCCGGCCAACAAATCCAAGCCGGTAAGAAAACCCATCCAGAGCAAACACGACAAACAGCGGAAAAGTCGGCTCCAATCTTGGCATCGATGAGACTGGCTGATCATGGGGGGTTACCCTGCCCTGTCTGGTCATCCGTCCGCAAGTCACGTTCCTGAATCCATCGGACAAGCAGGCAACGCTGAGCAAACGCAGAAAACCCCAGGAACACCATGACAGCATTCCTGGGGCGATTTGTCTGATCCCAGACCTTGTTTCCGGAACTTATTCTTCGACCAGATGGAAGAATCCGGAGGCACGGGTTGGATCCAAATTCAGCGGGATCCGCACATTGCCGAACGGAGTCACCTCGGGCAGCACGCCGGAATCCTGCCACTGCGTCGGAGGAGTCTCGAGCCGATCCGAGGTCCGCACGCGGAGACGACGATCGCGGGCCGAAACCACCGCTCCGGCCGAATCGATGGCCTGAAGCTCCAAGCGCCACTCGGATCCCGAGAGGGTTTGACCAACCACTCGCCCCCCAAGAACCCGGCGACGCTGGCCGATGTTCAACTGACTGGCCGCATACTGCACACGCTGAACCGGCTTGGCATCCACCGTGGCGATGAGCGCATCCAAGGGAAGGCTTCCGAAGCGCAGTTCCGTGCTGCCACCTTGAGCGCGCACCCGGAAACCCACCTCCATGATCACCGAAGATCCCGCAGGAGCCGATTGCCCGGCTTGCTTCCACACCACCGCACCGATGCGACCAGCCGAGGCCGAAGTCCGGTTCTCCATCGAAGAGGAGCCATTCGGAGCTCTCAGTCCGGTAAACTCCAAGGCCTTGGGATCAAATTCCACATTGAAGGCAAAAGCGTTCTCATTGCCCACACCGTTCAACATCACGGGCACCCAGGCCTCTTGGCCCGTGACCAGATCGCTCCAACCAAAGTTGATCGATCGAACGGGCTCCGTGCCCCCGGTTCGCGGCAAGGACTTCGAGGCGGCCGGCCGCTGTGAGCGGTTCAATGTGTAGATGGAACCGCTGGTCGAGGGATCCTGCGTCGCTTGAGGCAAATCCAATTTGGCAGCATATCGGGCCACTTGGACGAGATCCGCCAGGTTGATTGACCAGTCGCCATAACTCTCCCGAGGAGCGCAGTCCAAGCGTCGTTTCGCAACGAGACTAGAATCTGAAAAGGTGGATGATGCCAAAATGCTGGCAAAAGCCGTGATATCGACCACATCCGTCGATCCGCTGTTGTTGACGTCACCTTCCACGGAATCCCCAAGCACCACCACGGCTCCACCATCGAAAGTCGAGGGTGCGATACTCGCGTTTGTGAAAGCCACACGGAACGAAAGGTCTTTGTCTGCTGAAACCAAGTCCGAATCCTTCAGGATTTCGATCGGCACTCGGAGCGCTGGAGCTTCCGTGACTCCGGAAGCCCCCAGTGTGCGGATGGTTTCAATGTTCGCCTGGGATTGGGCTCTTAAAAACAACCGTGCAATGGCGTTGGTACCCCGCGGAAATGCCGTCTGGGCGGGATCTTTACGGGAAATGAAAACTTGAAGTTTGATTTGATTGCCACCCACTCCTCCATTTGCGGGAGGAGCAAGCACCGTCCCAAGGCGGGTGCTGCTGATGTTGCAGGTGGCAGCGAACGAAGGGTCCAAATCTATTGTCACACCGGAGTTGTTTTCCAGGAGATAGGGAGAAGTCACCTTGAGCGTGAATGACAACACGGATTCATCCCCGAAACCTAACAACGAGATTGGCAAGCCTTCTGCAACGTATGGAAGACCGCTGACGGTATTGGTTTTCAACTCTGAAGTAATGCCACCGACCGAAACCAAAGTTTCATCCGGAATCCGAAGCACACGATCCACCCTGAAAGCGATGGTCTTGGACACCCCCGTTACGCCCCCCACCGAGTTGGTCGCAGTGACGCGATAGACACCCGCATTCGCGGGCACCGCTGACAAAAGCAAACGCGGCGAATTGGTGGCCGCAACGATGGTCTGGTACTTCGCTGGCACTGAACCCACTGCCGCCTCGGTTTGACGCTCCCACCGGAACACGGGCGCCGGGAAACCCGACACCGACAGATAACTGGACAGGTCGATCGTTGAATAAGCCCCCGCAGCCACAGTCATCTGCACCGCGTCTCCCGAAACCCAAGTGCCTCCAGCGTCAATCGGCGCCGGGGCGGCCGATGGCAATGAAAGTCCGGCGGCGGTGCTCACAGCTACCTGAAAGGCAGCGGTGACAGTGGTGCCGGTCAGTTCCGTTCCGCCCGAAGTAGCCAATTGAACGGCTTGAATGCGGTAGCTCCCGCTCATGGACGGTTGAAGACTGGAGGTGCCAACGGTGAATGACGCATTTCCACCATTGCCCGAGACGTCCAATTGATACACCCCCCCAGACCAAGCCGACGAAACTGGCACTGTCACCGGAAAGGTTGAGCTGGCATCGGACCAACTACCCGACGCTTCATCGAATTTCTGGAGCAGAACCTTGCCGAAAAGAGATCCAGTCAGTTGTATTTCCAAGCCCCCTTGCGTCCCAGTCAGTCCTGAGATGAGGTTGCGAGACAAATTGACCGAAATGGGCAGCACCGGTCTGAAGAGTCCGGATGCGACCGATCCCTTCGTTCTGTCGCCAGAAAGGCTCGAACCCGCCAATGGGTTGGTCAAACGCACCTTGTAGGCCCCAATTTGCGGAAAACTGAAATTGGTCAAAGCCAGTATCGAGTTGGTGGCCCGAAGGATTTCAACATCATCTTTGAGCCATTGATAAGTGACACCAAGACCGTGACTCGAAACCACCGATAGCGTCATATTTGTGGCACCTGCGGGAACGGGTCCGATAATCGAGGGGACGGCAGCATTGGGGCTGTAGGAGGGCGAAACAATCGGTGTATTGGCGGACAAATCCTGATGAATCCCCACCGTCACCACGTTCGTCACCGCTTTGCCCAGCGAATTGCCCACCACCACCCAATAGGAACCGCTGCTGGAAGCAACAAGGGAACGCGTGGTCGGCACAGTCAAGGTTTGCGACACCGTTGCAGATGCGGAAAGCAACGGAGTTTCCGCAGCAACACTCTCGCCTGTCTTCGCATCATAGATATTGACGCGAGGATTCGGCTCCCCCTTGGCACTCACCATGAAAGCCAGCAACTTGGAAGAGTCGTCCACACTGAGGTAAGCGCCTGAAGTGGCCCGCCCCAAAACAGCCACGGTCAGAGGCGCCACAAAAGAAGCAGCTTCAGCCGCTAACTCCGACGGGTTTTCGGCAAGTTTGATGGTGGCCGATTCCATGTCACTGCCGAACCCGTTGATCGCCTCCGCATCAATGCGAATGTTTCCCAAATCGGACGCCCCAAGAGTGAGAGTCAACTGAGCGTTCGTGGCACCCGAAATCAAGGCCCCGTTTCGACGCCATCGGAACTGCACCGGCGGAGCGGCATTCACCAGATTGGCTCGGACCGTTATAGTCCGGCCTCGGTCAGTGTAGTCTGAACCAGGATTGAAGGCACGAACCACCAGACCAGACGTTTCACTCACGCTGAAGGCATCCAGTTGAGGCTTCTCGCGGGACACCAACACCAAATTGTGCTGACCACCGGCCGCGATATCCACCACATTGACCAAGCCAGAGGGAACCGAGGTTTGACCAGCACCGTTGTAACCCCAAGCCACCACCGTGCCGTCATCCCGCAAGGCCAAGGAGTGGGCGCGACCGGCTGCGATCTTCGTGACCCGACTGAGTCCGGCCGGCACCGAAGTTCTACCATCAGACGAATTGCCCCAGGCCACAACAGTCCCATCGGCCCGCAAAGCAACCAGGTGCGATGCACCGGCTCTAAGGGATATGACATTGGTTGCCGCGGTCGGAACGCCGACGACCCCGGAGGCATCCGATCCCCAGACGATGACTTGACCATTGCTCAACAATGCAGCACTGAAAAATTCACCCACCGCGACCTCGATGGCCCCGACAACACCGGATGGAATCAACTGTTCACCGAAGAGGTTGTCACCACCGAAGGCCTTGACCGTTCCATCCGCGCGCAAGGCCAAGACATGGGTCGAACTCGACACCACGGAAACAAAGCCCCCCGCCACATCGGTATCGGTGGCCGGCAAACCGACCGAAACCCGATCTCCGAAAAAGGCCAGGTCACCCGGGAATTGATCCTTGAAGCGACCAGCAGCAATGGCCACCGGAGAACCTGTCGGCCTTCGGATCAAGGCACCGAACAAATGACCAAATCCCACCCGATCCAACTGCATGACATCGGATGCCCCGTTCAAGGCGGTGGTCCACGTCGTCTTGTCGGTGTAATCCACCACTCCGGAGCCATAGGTTATGGTACCGTCCGCGCTGCCTGTCAGCAGCGCCGGACCTCGAAGAATCAGTCGACTACCGGAATACCCAGCGATACCGGGACGAAGCGTGACTGCCGTCAGTACTTCCCCAGCAGTGACCTCTTCGACGTCGCTCGCTGAAACTCCCACCGGCAGATCCGGAGCACGGTTCAGGCCCATCAGAGTCTCGCCCCAAGCGACCAGGGAGCGATTGCGGGTCTGGCCAAGCAAGTTGGATGCACTAAGTAGCCAAAGGGCCAGCCACCCGATGCTTAATAAACATTTTTTTTGCGGTATCATTCCATGGTCACATCGGAGCAACCGGCAAATATCTTGAACCCTATCTGCGATTGCGGCCGCGTAACGAGCCTGCGATACCGGTGTCGCCCTCGCATTGCGACACCGAGCTTTGACATCGGGTGGCGACCGCTCGCAGTCTCCGTCGATGTCGTTCGCGTTCCGCTTCTTGGGTACAGGCACCTCGCAAGGGGTTCCCATCATCGGAAAGGAGTATCCAGAGTCCTTTCTGGCCAACCCTCGCAACCATCGGCTGCGCGCCTCGATCTACATCGAAACCCCTGCGGTCCGGCTGGTCATCGACACCACTCCTGATTTTCGCACTCAAATGCTGCGGGAGAAACTCGGCTATCTCGATGCGGTGCTCGTCACCCACGCGCATGCCGATCACATCATGGGCATGGACGACTGCCGGCGCGTCTGTGACCTGCGGGAAGGCCCGCTGCCGGTCTATGCCACCGAGGAAACCTTCCGTTCCTTGCGACGGGTCTATGATTATGCCTTCGGGGGGCACCCCATTCCCTTCAGTTATTTCCACCCGCAACCCCATGTGATCCAAGGGCCCTTCGAAATCGGTGACTTGCGCGTCACCCCATTCCAATTGCCACACGGACGGATCACGACCACGGGGCTGGTGTTTGAGCAAGGCGGGTTCAAGCGCTTGGCGTATTTCAGCGACTGCAAGGAGGTAACACCCCCGGCGGTGGCATTCGCTCAAGGAGTTCAAGTCGCCGTTCTCGACGCATTGCGGCCGGAGCCACACCCCACACACATGTGCTTGGACGAGGCTTTGACCACAGCCCGACGCATCGGGGCCAACCAGACTTACCTCACGCACCTGACCCACCATTACGACCACGACCGGGATCAGGAAGAATTGCCACCCGGAGTATCGCTGGCCTGGGATGGATTGAGGGTGCGACTGGACTGAACCATCGCCCACCGCCATGGCATCCTCCCCAACTGACACCACTGGGTTCCCCAGAGACCACATTTTGGCAGCCCAGATGAGCTGGACCTACCGCACCGCCTGGTGGTTGGCCCGCCTCTCCGCCCGTTGGCTGTACCATACCCGTGTCGAAAACGTGGAGCGCATCCCGCCCGTTGGCCCCGTCATCCTGGCGTCCAACCATGCCAGTTTGGCCGACCCACCCCTCATCGGTGGTTCCATTCCGCGCGCGGTCAATTTTCTGGCCCGCGACACCCTCTTTCAGATTCCTCTGCTGGGTTGGTACATCCGCAAACTGAATGCCGTGCCCGTCAACCGCGACGGAGGCGGTGGAGCAGGACTCAAGGCCATTTTGGACCGTCTCCACGGCGGTGCAGCCATCCTGCTCTTTCCTGAAGGCACCCGAACCCATGACGGAAACCTGCGTCCTGCGCGGTCGGGAATCGGCCTGACTGTGATCAAGTCTGGAGCCCCTGTCGTGCCCATCCGATTGCACGGCACCTACGATGCCTGGGGGCGGCACCAACGATTCCCCGGACGTGGACGTTTCCGAGTGGTGGTTGGGCAACCGCTTCACTTCGAAGCCCTGCGAGCCGAGGCTCAGAAGTGCGACAAAGACCGCCTGAAAGCGATTTATCAGGAAATCGCCGATACGATCATGTTGCGCATCGCCGAACTCTGAGCAGGCAACGACTGGATTCAGTCCACCTCACTGCGAAACATCAGAAGGTGGAGGCGCACCGTCGGGAGGCGGTAGGGTTCTGAACCACCCGTCCAGGATCCATCGGAGGAGGCCCAAGCCCCTCGGATTCTCATCAAGCCTGTCTTTCAACCTTTCACTTGATCCAAGGCCCAATTGACCTCGGCATCCGGAACCCGCTGGCCCCAGACCGCCTTTCCAATTTGCTCGGCCAACACGAAGTGGATCTCGCCGGCACTGACCTTTTTGTCCAAACGCATGGCCGAGAACAATTTGTCCCGCTTGTCACCCGGCAACTTGATCAGCGTGGGCAATCCCAAGCGCTCGAAGAGTGCTTGGATGCGTTGAACGTCCGCAGCCGGCAATCCGGTTCGGCGGGCTGAAAGATGAGCCGCAGCCACCTGGCCGATGCTGATGGCCTCACCATGGAGGAATTTGCCGTAGCCCGAGGAGTTCTCAATGGCATGGCCGATGGTGTGGCCAAAATTCAAGGTCGCCCGGATTCCGGTCTCCGTTTCGTCTTGGCAAACAATCTCTGCCTTGATGGTGCAGCACCGGGCGATGATCGCCGAAAGGATGGGGGGCTGTTTTTCGAGAAGGCCGTCCAACTGCTTCTCCAAGCGCTGGAATAGGTTGGCGTCGTAGATGACGCCATACTTCACGATCTCCGCGATGCCTGAGCGCAATTCGCGGTCCGGCAGGGTTGCCAAGGTATCGAGGTCACACAGCACCAAACGGGGTTGATGGAATGCGCCTACCAGGTTCTTCCCGGCCTTCAAGTTGACCCCAACCTTGCCACCCACCGAGCTGTCCACTTGGGCGAGCAACGATGTGGGAACTTGAACGAAGGCGATGCCCCGCAAATAGGTCGCGGCCACAAAGCCTGCCAAATCACCCACGACTCCGCCACCGAGGGCCACGATGAAGCTCTTCCGCTCGATCCGATGCGCAGCCAGCTGGTCGTAACACTTCTGGACAGTGGTGAGATTCTTGACCGATTCACCCGCGTCCACCGTGATCAAGGTCGGAGTGAAACCCGCAACCTTGAGCGATTTGATGGCCGCATCACCGTAGTGTTTACCTACGTTGGCATCGGTGATGACCGCGCACCTCGTCCCGATCTTGAGACGACGGCAACGCTCACCCAGCGTCGCAATGAGGCGGGTACCGACTTGAATCTCATAGGAACGGTTCCCCAACGGAACCTGAACAGTTGGCATGGACGTTGAGAGTGAACCCATCCAGCCCTCGAAAGCAAGACGGTCGGCACCGCATTCATCCCTATGCGGAATCACCGCATTGGTTTGTCAGGCCGAGGTCGCGCTGAAATGGAACCCGAATCCGGTCGACCGAGCCCAAGGCTCAGGGTTGCCCTCGAGTGTCGCCTTCGAGGCCAGATCCGACTTTGGTTCAGGCGACAATCGATGTATCTCCGGAATTTCCCTTGGGTCGTTCCACCGCCTGCGGAATGCTCAAAGTCTCATGTCTCGATGGCTGTCCTCGTCGGGTGCCGCCGGTGCCGCAACACTGCTCAGTCGGATTCTCGGGTTCGTCCGTGAATCCGCCTACGCGGCCTTCATGGGCACAGGCCCCGTGGCCGACGCGTTCTTTCTGGCTTTCCAAATACCCAACCTTTTCCGGCGACTCCTGGGTGAAGGCGCGCTGTCCTCGGCGTTCATCCCGGTCTTCAAGGAAACCGAGCGCAAGGACGGGGTGGCGGCGGCCTGGCGGGTCGGACTGGCCTGCACCTGGGCGGTGTTCCTCGCCTGCACGGCCATTTGCCTGGTGCTGCTGGCAGTGGTGAGCCTCGTGCTCTGGTACTCCAACAGCAAGTCCAACGTCTATTTCCACATCGACATCCACACCGAGCTGATGTTCCAGCTGATGCGATGGATGCTCCCCTACCTGCCACTGGTGTGCGTGGCTGCTGGATTCATCGGCATGCTCAATGCCCGCAACCACTTCTTCCTGCCCGCTCTGGGGGCCACCATGCTCAATGTGGCGATGCTGGCCTCGGTCTGGTGGTTGACGCCGTATTTTGGCACCCAGTTGCACACACAGATTTTCGCGCTGGCCGTGGGCGTGGTCGTGGCCGGAGTGGCCCAAGCCGCGTTCCAAATCCCGTCCCTGGTCTCCGAAGGATTCCAGTTCCGGTGGCTGAGCCCTTGGAAAGAGCCTGCCGTCCGTGAAGTGGCCCGGCGTATGGGGCCTTCGGTGATCGGTGTCGCTGCTTTCCAGATCAACACGGTGCTGTGCCAAAGCTTCGCCTACACCCACGGCCGCGAAATCATCTCCTCCTTCAATTACGCGGTCCGTCTGATGGAATTGCCCCAGGGCGTCGTGGGCATCTCGCTGGCCACCGTGATGCTGACCGAACTCAGCGCGCTGGCGGCGGACAAAAAGTTCCCCGAGTTCCGTTCCACCCTGACCGAGGGGCTCCAGCAACTGCTCTTCCTGACCCTGCTGCCGCTGGTCCTGTTGCTGACTCTCTCGGAACCGATCGTCCGGCTGCTCTTCGAGCGGGGCGAGTTCAAGGCTGCCTCCACCGCTCAGGTGACCCTCATGATGCTGTGCCTCAGCCCGAGCTTGATGGCTTTCTCACTCAACAACGTGCTGGCTCGGGCCTTTTACGCTCTCGGCGACACCAAAACGCCGATGCGCATCAGCCTCGCCGCCATTGCCGCCAACTTCGTGGCCGCCTTCATCTCCGTAAGCCTCATGCCCAAGGCGGGCCTCGCGATCGCCAACTCGGCCAGCTCCACGATGCAGTGCTTCCTGCTGTTTTATGCACTCAAGCGAAAACAGCCAAAGTTCGACCTCCCGGCCCTCTTCGCACCCGTGCTGCGGATGGGTTTGGCTGGATTGGTGGCCGCGATCACCGCGTTGGGCTCCGCGTGGATTTGGAATCGATGGGTGGGGCATGCGAATCTGCCAACCAAAGTCGGAGCCACCTTCATCCCCATGGCCGTGGCCACGGTTGCCTATTTCCTGACGGCAACCCGGCTCAAGATCCGGGAAGCGTCGGATGTCCTGACGGTGTTGCGACGCCGCAAGAAAAAGCCGGCTTCCATCAGCACTGCGGGCCAAAGTTCCGATTGATCCCGCCCCAGAACGGGAGGTAGCGTTTTACCAGATCCACCCGCGATTCCCCTTCCTGCCTCCAAAGCCATGAATGGCCCGAGGAGTTGGGGCGTCGGGCAATCCTGAAAAGTTCAACCACATGAGCCAAATCATCCCTGCAGCCAGCGCCTCGGTCCTTTCCCGGCGCGGTTTCCTCTCCACCTCCAGCACCGCCATCGGCGGCGCCATGATCGGAAGTCTGGCCATCGAGCGCTTGGCGTTCGGTGCCGCCAGCGATGAGATCAAGATCGCACTCATCGGCTGCGGCGGCCGCGGTTCTGGCGCAGCCAACCAGGCGCTCAATGTGCCGGGCGTGAAGCTCGTGGCCATGGCTGACGCCTTCCAGGATCGCCTCACCGGCGCGCTCAACAGCTTGAAGTCCTCGCAGGGCCCCAAGGTGGACGTGCCGGCCGACCGCCAGTTCGTCGGTCTGGATGGCTACAAGAAGGCCATCGCCTTGGCCGATGTCGTCGTTCTGGCGACGCCCCCGGGATTCCGCCCGCAGCACTTCGAAGAGGCCGTGCGCCAGGGCAAGCACGTGTTCATGGAGAAGCCCGTGGCCGTCGACGGCCCCGGCGTCCGGCGCGTTCTGGCCGCTGCTGAAGAGGCCAAGAAGAAGAACCTCAAGGTGGGTGTGGGCCTGCAGCGCCATCATCAGCCTGGCTACCTGGAGACCATGAAGCGCCTCCACGACGGAGCCCTCGGCGACATCTACCTCGTGCGCGCTTACTGGAACGACGGCGGCGTCTGGGTCAACCCGCGCAAGGACGGCCAGACCGAACTCGAGTACCAGATGCGCAACTGGTACTACTTCAACTGGCTGTGCGGCGACCACATCACCGAGCAGCACATCCACAACCTCGACGTCGCCAACTGGGTCAAGAACGCCTACCCGGTGAAGGCCCACGGCATGGGCGGCCGTCAGGTGCGCATCCAGAAGGAATACGGCGAGATCTTCGACCACCACGCCATCGAATACACCTACGCCGACGGCACCACGCTGTTGAGCCAATGCCGCCACATCCGCGGCGCCGACAGCAACGTGTCCGAGCAGTGCGTGGGTTCCAAGGGCTTCTGCAACATCAGCGGCCACTCCATCACTCCGTCCGGTGGCGGGACTCCGTGGCGCTTCCGCGGCGAGAAGCCGGTGGACCCCTACCAGCAGGAGCACGACGATTTGTTCGCCGCGATCCGCAAGAACACCGACTACAACGAAGCCTTCAACGGTGCGAAGTCGTCGCTGACCTCCATCATGGGACGCATGTCCACCTACACGGGCAAGACCATCAGCTGGGAGCAGGCCCTCAATTCCAACGTGAACCTGGCCCCGAACGACTTCGAGAACCTGCGCTGGGACTCCGAGTGCAAATCGAAGGCCGATGCCAATGGGTTCTATCCGGTGGCCGTGCCGGGTGACGCCAAGTGGTTCAAGATGGTGGTTTGATCCCCCGATCTCCACTTCCCATCTTCATTCCTGAATCGACAGGAACCCCCAGCAGCCCTTCGGAGCCATCGCGCCCGAAGGGCTGTTTGCTTGAAGGATTCAGTGATTGAGGTGAGCCGCGGTCCTCGGATCGGGGCGCAACTTGTTCGTGCCCCATCTCCCTGCCTGCTCAACCTTCAACCGGCATGGGTTGAATGGCTGCAAACCCTTCGACCCAACCATCAACCGCCAACCGCGGATTCCGCCTTCTTGCCAGGTTTGCGACCACGCTTGCGCCCCATGGGTGGCACCTCCGAAGCCGGGTCTTTCAAACCCAAGCGTGAAAGCTTGTTGTAAATGGTCTTTTCGGTGACTTCCAAGATCCGGGCGGCCGCGGCCTTGTTGCCCCGGCAAAGGTCGAGGGTCTGCTGGACGGCCAGTTTCTCGACTGCCTCCATGGACAGACCGCCGACATAGGGTACGGAAATCCCTCCCTGATTGATCTGGGTTGGATTGCCTAGTTGCAGCAACCGGGGCGGCAGATCTGCCACTCGGATCTCCCCTCCAACGGCGCTCGAGTAGGCCCATTCCAGCACTGTCTCCAACTCGCGGACATTTCCCGGCCAGGCGTACCGGCTCAAGAAATCAAAGGCAGCCGCTGAGATCTGCGGAATTTCGCCTGAGCGAACCATCGACAATCGCTGCAGGAAAATACCGGCGAGGTAAGGCAGATCCTCGATGCGCTCCTTGAGGGATGGAATGTCCACCGTCAGCGCATTGAGCCGGTAGAAGAGGTCTTCCCGAAACTCTTTGGCCTGAACCTTCGCCCGTAGGTCGGTGCGGCTGGTGGCGATGACCCGCACATTGACAGGAATGGACACCCCGGTGTCGCGTCGATGAATCCACCGGTTCTGCAATAGTTCGAGAATCACCGACTGCTGCTCCCAAGGGATCTCACCCACATCCAGCAGCAGCAACGTACCGCCATCGGCCATCTGGACACGCCCTGTGCGGCGGGCCTCTTCGACAGCGCCCGTCGATGTCGACGCCAGTTTTCCGTACAATTCAGCCTCCAGGAGGGAACCCGCAACGGCCGCGCATCGCACCGGGATCAAGGGCGCCCGAGAACGGCCGCTGACGTGGTGCAGCATGCGGGCAAAGAGGCGTTTCCCGCATCCTGTGGGACCGGTGATCAGCACGTCGGCTTGCGTTGCTCCCAGTGCAGAGGCTGTTTCGCGGAGGATGCGAGCCGATGAAGATTGTCCGATCCACTGCGTGTCGCGAAGACCCGGCAAATGACTGACCGGTTGCCGCAGTGATTGTCCGGTGCGAACCGCGGCCGAAATGGTCGCTACAAACGCACCAATATCCAGGGGTTTGGTGACGTAGTCGAACGCGCCAGAACGAATTGCCGTCAAACCGTCAGAGGCTTCCCCTCGTCCGGCCATGGCAATGATCGGAACCTGAGGGAAGTGTTCGCGGAAGTGCTTCAAAACCGTCAGACCGCTGGCTCCCGGTATCATGAGGTCGATGACCACACAAACCGGAGGATTGTGACTGCGCTCGATGGCGAGATCACCCGTTTCGGCAAACTCGGCTTCGTATCCCGCCTTCTTGAGGTGATAGGCGACGATTCTCTGGACGGAATCATCCGACTCAACCAAGAGGATCCGATTGTTCTCAACTGCGGAAGTCACGGGATCAATTGGCCTTGCTCATGCCTCAGGGTCAAACGAATTTTTTACAGCCCATCTCCATTTGGCTATTTTGATAATCATTTTAACACACCCACCGCTCCATACCTGAAAAGGAACCTGTTTCAAAACGTTTCTGCGATCTCGAGGTTCTCCTCCGGAGCTGGATTGACGATCTGGACACACCCTCTACCGTCGGGCCAATGAAACGTCATTGCATGAAGGGCGTCGCGTTGGTCACCTGTGTCTACTCACTTTACGGGGCAGATTGGCCACGATTCAGAGGCTCAGAAGGAACGGGTGTTTCATCGGAAACCGGATGGCTGGGTGCGTGGCCCGGTGGTCAACCGCGCCAACTCTGGAAGGCCAATGTCGGGGCGGGTTTTTCTTCGGTCACCTTGTCCGGAGGGCGACTTTTCACTTTGGGACACAATGGCCTGAAAGACGGTGGAATTGACAGCGTTGTGGCACTGGATGCAGCCAACGGCCAAGAACTCTGGCGTCATAGCTATCCGGAAAAACTCGCCGATCACTACTACGAAGGGGGCACTTCAGGCACACCCACGCTCGATGGTGGCCACGTCTACACCCTCTCCAAATCGGGCATCGCCCTATGCTTGGAAGCCGCTACCGGCAAAGTGGTCTGGACGCGAAATCTGGCAACAGAACTGGGAATCAAGATTCCAGAATGGGGTTTCGCCGGGGCACCCCACATCAACGGAAATCGCGTCATCTACAATGCCGGAGACGCCGGATTGGCCCTCGACAAGGTGACGGGCCAAGATGCGTGGATCAGCGGCAAGGGTTCGTCCGGGTATGGCACGCCCGTCCCCTTCGCGTTGGACGGAAAGCCGGCCTTGGCCATTTTCGGGTTGCGACACGTGATTGCGGTGGATCCAAAGTCCGGTCGGGAACTTTGGCGGCATCCATGGAAAACCCGCTATGACGTCAATGCGGCGGATCCGGTGGTTTTGGGTGACACGATGATCCTGACCTCGGGTTATGGAACCGGCGCCTGCGGCATCCAATTCAACGCGTCGGGGGCAAAAGAGCTCTGGAAGAATCAGGCTCTTCGATCCCACATGCAGGCCCCGATCGGGATACGCAGCCACGTCTACGGCATTGATGGAGACGGTGGAGATGGCAAGGCCCGCCTCAAGTGCATGGAAGCCGCCACCGGCAAAGTGGTTTGGGAATCCCCGGAAGCGGAGACCGGAGTGCTCACCGCGGCCGACGGGAAACTGATCTGGGTGACAGGCAAGGGCGAACTCATCGTCGTCAAAGCCGAACCTTCCAGCTACCAGGAGGTCGCGCGGGCCCAAGTGGCCCGTGGCAAAATCTGGTCCACCCCCGTGCTCCTCAATGGACGATTGTACGTTCGAAACTGGAAGGGCGAACTCCTTTGCCTGGACGTGAAGGGTTCTGGGGGCGTCTCGTAATGGAGTCGGCGTGACCGGCTCCCATCTGGCTTCAGGCTTGGAGTTCCAATATCGGGACGGAGGGCTTCATTTCCCCCGACTGGGTCTTTGGATGGATCCCAAGATCCCGGTGCGCTCCGGGGAATGGGTCGTGGTAAGCCACGCCCATGCCGACCATACGGCGCGCCACTCGGCAGTCATTCTCACCGAACCCACGCGCCGGTTGATGCGCTCCCGGATTTCAGGCACCCGATTGGAGCGGGTTTTGGCGTATGGCGAACCCCTCCGTCATACCGAACTGGAAGCATCGCCCTCCGGCATTCCGTTCAACCTCAGTTTGCATCCAGCCGGACATGTCCTGGGCAGTGCCATGGCTCATCTGGAAGCCGATGGCCAGTCACTCCTGTACACCGGCGATTTCAAGCTGAGGACCAGCAAGAGTTCCGAGCGCTGCAGTCCGGTGCCGGCCGACACCTTGATCATGGAAACAACCTACGGCCGCCCTCGGTATGTGTTTCCGCCCACCGATCAAGTGGTCGAGTCGGTGATCCGGTTCTGCAGGTCAACCCTGAGTGAAAACCAGACACCGGTCCTGGTCGCTTACTCACTCGGCAAGGGTCAGGAAATCCTGGCATCACTGCTTGAGGCTGGCCTCCCGATCCAATTGCATCCCAGCACGGCCAAGCTGACGGAAATCTACACCGACTTCGGATGCCGTTTCCCAGAATGGACTCCATTGAATCCGGAAACTGCACGGGGCCATGTGCTCATCTCCCCCACTGTTCGACCCTTGCTCTCGGCTCAAAACGCCATCGGTCCCCTTCGGATTGCCTCGCTCAGTGGCTGGGCTTTGGACAGCCGCTCGTGGGGCATGCCCGACAGTCATCAGCGGTTTCCGCTCAGTGATCACGCCGATTTTCCAGACCTCATGAAATTCGTGGAGGCTGTCCAACCCAGGCGGGTCTTCACTCTCCACGGGTTTGCCGCCGAATTTGCTCGGCATCTGCGGCGGCAAGGGGTCGAAGCCTACGCCCTCAGCGAAGACGACCAACTGGAACTGGCCCTCTGAGTGACCCGAGGAAAGCTACCGCGGCTGAAACGTGGAATCGAACCTGAGGATGCCTCCTCCAACGATCCTCAACAACACGCTGGAGGCCAATCGATCAATTGGCAGCCGGCGTCGACTTCGTCTGAAGTTCATACTCCGGGGACATCGTGCTGTTGATCTTGTTGTCCAACACTCCCGGATAGGTGAACTGGAATTTGTACCGATACCGCAGGACTGGACGGTCGGTCGGAAGCGGCAGCAAGGCCTCGAAACGGTTCTCGGTATTGGGCACCGGCTGCATGGGATACAAATTCAAACCCACCACCACCCATGCCTTCACGTTCTCCGGTTGCACTCCGCGACGGTGTGTCTGGAACGTGGTCTCAAACAAATAATTGGCGTCGGGTGTCGGGGCGGCCGAGCGCGGGGTCAAATTGGTGTTGCGGGACCCGGTGCAACCCAGACCCAGAGCAGCCAACAGCACCCAGACAGCAGGCAAGGCGAACTTCATCGATGCGGTAAATGGCACACCCACCCAAGCATTGGCAAGGGGTGAGTCACGCAGTCTGCGATTCACGCTCAATGAGCCGAGGGGGTGTTCATCACCGGAAACCCCACAAAATCCTCAACGGACGGGGGCTGTCGGTGACTCCATCTCGAATTCCCAAATCAGCAACTGGGCTTTCCGTCCGATTCCCCACCGGTACCCATTCAGCCCCCCAGATTCGCTGACCACACGGTGACACGGGATGATCAAAGCCACCGGATTGGCAGCACATGCAGCACCCACCGCCCGGGCTGCCCCTCTGCACCCGACCGCATCGGCCAAACGGCCATAGGAAGTGACTGAACCTCGCGGCACACTCAAAAGCGCGCGCCAAACCCGTTGTTGGAAGGGTGTCCCATCGATGGACACCGAAACCGATGCCGTCGGATCCTTCAAGGCAGCCACCAGACTTTCCACACGGTCTCGGGCTCCGACATCATCCACCGGCAGCCCTTGCTCGGCCGGACCGATTCGCGAGGCTGTGACTGATTTGTCCTCAAACTCCCAGCGCAGGATGGAAGCGGAACTCCAGACAAGCCGACTCATGCCCCATGGGGTTGGAGAGCACCCTTGGCGGGCATTTTGAAGGCGATTGACAGAGATCGCCTCCAACGACACGCCCGATGACCGACCGAAGTCCTCGACCGACGGGTTCACCAACCGCTCCCGGATCCGGGTGGGTTCGATGGAGCAATCGCGAGCGGTGCCAAGCCAGCACTCTCTCCCCGTGCTCTCCAATCGGCTCATCATTGACCGTTCTTCGGCCCCTTGGTCTTCGGCAATTTCTTGAGGTAGGTCGCCGAGTCTTTCTTGAAATCCTTGAGGCAGCTCTTGCAGCACAACTTGATGGTTTGTCCTTCGTGGACGAACTCGTAGGTCTCCATGCCGGATCCCTCGAACTTCTCATCGGTCACCAGGCACTTGTCCAACGGATAGGCCTTGGCTTTGGGCTTGTCTTCAGCGCTGAGGTTCGACACGACACACGTGGTGGCCAACAATGCAAGAATGGGGAGGGTTTTCATGGTTTTTGGGCAGCACTCGGTGGGCTGCGCCCTCAATCTTCGATCCGAAGTGCTCCCAAGGCAAGCAGCACAACACTCCATGTGCCTGCACTCCTTGCCAGCAGCGAACATTTTGGCGCCATGCACCCGCTGAGGTGCATCACCTGTGGCCTTGGACAGAGGCACTTACAATGGTATGGTGGGAAATCCGCTGTCGATGCGCGCTGTTTTGCCATCACCCGTTGAGACTTACCCTGCCCTGCCGGGACGGAAGGTCCACGCCTTCACGCTGATTGAACTGTTGGTGGTCATCGGCATCATCGCCCTCCTGGCTGCCATGTTGTTGCCGGCACTGGGCAAGGCCCGCTACCGAGCCTCTCAGGTCAACGAGATGTCCGGAGCCCGCCAACTGCTCATCGCCTGGAGTCTGTACGCGGAGGATCATTCGGATTCAGTCCTTCCCGGGTATCGGTATGGCCTCAATGCCACCGATTTTCAGGGTCGGCCCGTGAACCACCCCATCAACGCCCGATACCCCTGGCGGATCGCCCCCTACCTCGGGAAGAGCTTCGATGTCATGTACCTCAATGAGAATCGTCGGACACTCGATGCGTTCCGCCGCATGGCCGACCCGGATTTGGGCGTTTATGCCGCCTCGGTGTTCCCTTCCCAAGGCATCAATTCTGTCTTCGTTGGAGGAGATGATCTGGAGCTGCCGCCCACCGAACGCGCCTTCGACCGATTCGGACGGTTCTGCGTTCTCAAGACGGCCGAGGTCTCACGTCCCACCGAGCTCCTGGTGTTCACCTCGGCACGCGGCCCCTTCGAGGGGCGGATCGTCCCGGGATATTACGTCGTCAAGCCACCCTACCTCAACGCGCGCCGTTGGGCGGTAGAATGGAACCCGGAGGACGGACCCGAGGCTTGGGGCAATGTCCATCCGCGGTACAACCTGCGTTCGGTGACCGGGATGGTCGATGGACATGTCGAGAATCTGGACCGTCGCAACCTGCAGGACATGCGCCATTGGGCCAATCCCGCCGATCGGCCCGATTGGACCCTGCGCGCTCTTCCCGGGTTCTGATCCGCGGACGACGCACTTCTGGAAACAATGGACCGATGCCTCAGAGCCCAGATGATCTTAGGGCGTGATTCACTCCTCCTCCCCCCGGTAACATCTCCCCATCGATGAGCATTCTGGACACCATTGTCGCGCAGAAGCGTTTGGAAGTCGGCCTCTTGCCTCCCGGCCCCGTGGCCGCCTTTCAGCTGCGTGAGGCCATCCAGCGCCGGGGTTCCGGTGTGCGGGATTTCACCGCCGCTCTGACCCAACCACGCCGCGGAGACATCGGCCTGATCGCCGAAGTCAAAAAGGCTTCACCCAGCCTGGGGGTCATCTGCGCAGACTTCGACCCGATCCGTATCGCGAAAGAATACGAAACGGCCGGAGCCAGTTGCCTGTCGGTCCTGACCGATGAGCGCTTTTTTCAAGGTTCGTTGGAGTACTTGAAAGCCATCCGCGGTGCGGTCCAACTGCCCCTGCTCCGCAAAGACTTCATCATCGATGAGAGGCAAATCCTCGAGGCCATCGAATGGGGGGCTGATGCCATTCTGCTCATCGTCGCCATTTTATCGGACGAGCAATTGTCCCATTTCCACAGCCTCGCCGACGCCTGCGGATTGACCGCTTTGGTGGAAGTCCACGATGGTGATGAACTGGAGCGGGCCCTTCGTTGCGGAGCCCGTTTGGTGGGGGTCAACAACCGGGATCTCAAGACCTTCAAGGTCGATTTGGGGACCACAGAGAACCTAGCCAAACAATTGTTTGCCGCCTCCGAAGGGACTCCGAGGCTGCTTGTGGGAGAGAGCGGCATCCACAGCCGGGCTGACGTGGTCCGACTTCGGGAAGCGGGATGCAGCGCCATCCTGGTGGGTGAATCGTTGATGAAAAGCGGCCGTATTTCCAGCAAGGTAGCCGAATTGATCGGGATTTGATTCTCCATCAGTCCCAGGATTCCCCAGTCCCGGCGCGTCACAACAGAAATCGTCGAATCCCATCGGCAAAAGGTATGGCGGGCAACTGGAAGTCCCGCTGCGCCGGGCCCGAGTCACCGACATTGTCCTCCTCCAGCATGAGGATTTGATCTCGGCTCAGCGGGGAGACTCGATGCAAGAGACGCGCAAACAACAGCTCCAGGATTGCCGCTTGGACCCAAGCCAGCCCGCGTGGAATGCGGACGACTCCTCGGCGTCGCCCGGTTGTTTGCAGAATGGATCGTAGAATCTGCGGCATGGTCAGACGCTGGGGGCCGCAAAGATCGTAGGTAGTGCCCACCGCCGCTTCGGAATCCAACGAACGCGCGAAGGCCTGTGCCACACACTCCACTGCCACCGGCTGCAGCATGGAGGTCCCGCGACCGATGACTGGAAGCACCGGCGACCATCGGCTCATGCGGGCAAACATCCCGACAAATCCGTCTCCGGGTCCGTAAATCAAGGAAGGCCGGAATACGGTCCAAGCAAGCCCTGAACTTCTCACCACTTCTTCGGCTGCCCACTTGGTTTGGTGATAGCGGGAGATGGCCCCCGGACGGGTTCCGAGCGCACTCATGTGAACCATTCGCTTCACTCCGCAGGCCAAAGCCGCCTCAACCACCCGAAGTGTCGCCTCGTGATGCACTCGCTCAAAGGTTTGGTCTCCCACCTCACCGATGATCCCCACCAGGTGAACCACCGCATCGCAACCGACCAATGCCTGGCGCAAATCCTCCGGACACAGCACCGAACCCCTCACCCACTCCATTCCGGGATCCTGCGGCCGACTGCCACGAGCCATACGTCGCACAGAATGCCCTTCGCGAATCACGGCCTCTGAAACGGCACGTCCCACGAACCCGCTCGCTCCAGTGATCAAAACCTTCATCTGCTTTCAAGCTCACCCGTATCCGCCGCCACGTCCAATCGCGACCTGGAACGACACCCTTCAGGGGTTCCGCGACGTCTTCATCGATTCGAACAGCCCATTCCACTGACGCCGGAAAGGAAGCCTCCAGAGCGTGGCCCAGAGGATGGAACGCACATCGGATCGCGATATCTTCACACGATGGCAGGCATCCAGCACGCCGGGCCGCCGAAGTCGGACCAAGGTCTGAATGCCAATGAGAATCGGCCACGCGCAGGCCAGTCGAACCCGAATCTGTCCGGGCGGAATGCTCAAGACATAGTTCCAACCGGCCTCCAAATGCGACTCGGCTTGTTTCAACCACCGGTCGTACACGGGGCGCAGGCGAGCTTCCTGATTTGGATCCAACAAGTCCGCAGGACTGAGGCCTTCACGCTTCAGCTCATCCAGCGGCAGGTAGCATCGACCCGCCTGCAGATCCTTGGGCAAGTCGCGCAGGATATTGATCAACTGCAACCCCTTTCCGAAACGAATACCCTCCGCCTGGAATACTTCGGCATCGATGGTTGCCGCAGGAAACAAACGCGCACGACAAATCAAGGTCCAGAATTCACCGACGCAACCAGCCACCCGGTAGGTGTAGTCATTGAGCGCTGCGGCGTCGGGCAGCGCCGCCACGCCCTCGCCCGGACTCATCCCTCCGAACCGATCCAGATCGAGGATTTGCCCCCCGACAATGGTCTCCAGGACGGTCCGGATGCAGGTCTTCTCCCAAACCGGGGAGCGGTCCAGGAGGTCCAACGCTTCAGGAATCCGCTTCAAGAGCACCCGTTCGCCCTCCGTCACTTCCGGGGCGTTCGTGTCAAAGTCCCTCCACTGCGGAGTCGGGGCTTGTTCATCCAGGATGCGATCCCGAAGCGATGCCAAGGCCACTCGCCGAACCGCAACGGGAACCGAGGAGGCGTCGGCCAACGTGTCGGTGGCACGAGCCAACAAATAGGCCAAACCAATCGGGGCACGGACCTGGGACGGCAGCACCCGCAAGGTGAGATAGAATGAACGGGATACGTCCCTCAGAAGGGTTGTCAACAAAACGGAAGAACCGCCGGTTCCAGACATCGTGGGCCAAGGCAACCAGAGTGTCGCTTCTTTGACCAGTCACGGACTTGTCCCGGTTGTGACTGGGATTCCATCCTCAAACCCGTTGCATCGACGGGCATCCCGCTGTCATCCAACCGACATCATCGCCTCCGGGCTTGAAAACGAAGTCGAGATCATCCCAGCGTCCGGGCATGGCCAGCCAGAACCCCCAAACCGGACGCCCTCCCAGCTCCGATGAAGAGGTGATCACCCAGGCTCTGCGCCGTTCGCTCGTCGTCCTGATCCTCCTGTGCCTGGTCGCGGCGGGGGCCGTGTGGTGGTTGCAAAGGCGCCCCGTCGCTCCATCTGCCTCGCTCGCTCCGATTCAGAGCCCTGTCGCGTCCGAGTCCAGTCGTGGTCCACGCCCACCCACCGTGCGTTTCACCGACATCACTCGGGACGCGGGAATCCGCTTCACGCACCAAAACGGGGCACGGGGGAAGAAACTCCTTCCAGAAACCATGGGAGGCGGCGTGGCCTGCTTTGACCTCGATGGAGACGGTGATGCAGATCTCCTGTTCACCAACGGAACCGGGTGGCCGGAGTCAGGGGCGAGTCTCCAGGAGACGGCAACTCCGACCCTCTATCGAAATGATACCCAACCTGGAGGGCCCATCCGGTTCACCGACATCACTGCCGGCTCGGGCTTGGATGTTCCGTTCTACGGCATGGGTGTGGCCTGCGGAGATTTGGATGGCGATTCCCGAACCGACTTGCTGCTCACGGGTGTCGGAGGGTTGCGGTTGTTCCGCAACCTCGGTGAAGGACGCTTCGCGGACATCACAAGCCTGAGCGGTTTGACCGCGTCGTCATCGGAGTGGTCCACCGCCGCCGCATGGTTCGACTTGGATCGGGATGGCGATCTGGACCTCTTCGTCGGCCATTATGTGGAGTGGTCGCCTCAAATGGACCGGGAAGTGAACAATCAACTTGTGGGAGTCGGGCGCGCCTACGGACGCCCCTGGCTGTTTCCCGGGACCTTTCCCTCGCTTTACCGAAATGACGGCCCGGTCGCCCCGGGCGGCATTCCTCGGTTCACGGAGATTTCGGCCCGCAGCGGACTCCGCATCCAAAACCCAGCGACCGGATTGCCCATGGCCAAAACCCTCGCCGTGGCTCCCATTGATCTCAACGACGATGGATGGATGGACCTCGTGGTAGCCAATGACACCGTCCAGAACTTTGTCTTCACCAACCGGCACGATGGCACCTTCCAAGAAATTGGAGCCCAAAGCGGCGTGGCCTTCGACGCCTACGGGCAGACACGGGGAGCGATGGGTATCGACGCTGCCCGGTTTCGTCCTGATCGGGCCTTGGGCATCGCCATCGGCAATTTTGCCAATGAGATGAACGCCCTCTATGTCGCCCAACCCACCAAGGACACCCTGGTGTTTGCGGACGAAGCCATCACCGAAGGCATCGGGCCGGCCAGTCGCCTGCTGCTCAAATTCGGGCTCTTCTTCTTCGACTACGATTTGGACGGACGTCTGGATGTCCTGACAACCAACGGGCATATCGAGGAAGAAATCGAGAAGGTCCAAGCCAACGTCCGCTACCGACAACCCGCACAACTTTTTTGGAATGGCGGCGGCAACCAGACCTTCATCAGCGCCACCGCCGCCGAGGCAGGCACGGATTTGTTCCAACCCATTGTGGGTCGCGGTTCGGCATACGCTGATTTCGATCAGGATGGCGACCTGGATGTGATCATGACACAAATCGCCGGCCCTCCCGTCCTGCTGCGCAATGACCAAAACAGCGGAAACCACTGGGTCCGGTTGCGGGCCATCGGCCGCCCGGGAAATACCGATGCGATCGGCGCGTGGATCCACGCTCGCACCGAAGACGGACGCCGGATATCGCGCCAAGTGATGCCCACCAAAAGCTACCTCTCACAAAGCGAACTACCCGTCAGTATCGGGCTGGGAAAAAGCCGGATCATCGAGGCACGCATTCAGTGGCCCGATGGCCGCGAGACCTCCTTCACCCCGAAGCCCGACCAAACCACCCTCCTCCGCCAGCCTTGATCCTCAGGCTATCGGTTTGTGTGTAGGAACCTTCGGAATTCAGGCCATCTGATCCACGGCTCTCGAAACAAAAACGGCGCGGAGAAATCCGCGCCGCTTTGTTTGAATCCTGGAGTGGTGAATGGATCAAGCTCCCTTCGCCGAATCAGCTGTCGACTTCTTGCCGTCGGTCTCGTCGGCCGACTTGTTGCGGTAGTGCGAGGAATAGTACCGATTCTGATAGTAATGATAGCTGTAGTAGTACGAGTCCTTGCCCTCGAAATCGATGTCATTGAGCACCAAGCCCACCAGGTGGATGCCGGAATTCTGAATCCGCTGCACGGACCGCAGTGCGTGTTCACGACGGATCTTGTTGAACTTGGTCACGAAGACCATGCCGTCCGCCATGGCACCCACGATGAGCGGGTCGGACACGGCCGAGACGGGCGGGAGATCGAGGATGACCCGGTCATAGCGACGGGAAGCCTCCTCCAAGAAACGCACCATCCGATTGGAACCGATCAATTCCGAGGGGTTGGCCGGCACAGCACCGCAGCAAATCACATCCAGGTTCGGCACCTCGGTGGAATGGGTGATCTCGCTGATATTGTCCAGTCGACCCGACAGATAAGCGGTGAGACCGGCCGGGCTTTGCAACTGGAAGGCCTTGTGCACCGACGGACGGCGGAGATCTCCGTCCACCAAGAGGGTCTTGAGGCCCGTCTGGGAGGTGACGATGGCGAAGTTGGAAGCCGTCAAGGACTTGCCCTCGGACGGGATCGTACTCGTGAACGCCAAGACCCGAAGCTTGTCGGCGTTCTTCGCCAGCGATATGGCCGCGCGCAAGGTACGAAAACCTTCGGCCGGGCTGGATGTCGGATGGAGGTGCGACTGGAGATCGCGCTCCACGATGCTGGCCGATTTGATGTTCGGGATGTACCCCAAGAACGGAAGATGCAGGACATTTTCCACATCGTCCTGACTCTTGATGGAGTCATCCAGGAAGTTGAAGAAGAGCGCCAGACCCAATGCCACCGCCAGACCGCCGACGATGCTTCCAACGAAGATCAACGGGGTGTTGGGACTCACAGGCTTGGCGGGAGCGAAGGCAGCATCTTGCACCTTCATGTTTTGGAGAAGGTCCTTGGTGCCGATGTCGAAGTCCTTCGCCTTGGTCAGGATGGTCTGATAGAAGCCTTCCACCCGCTTCACCTTCTGCTCCATGATGTCGTACTCGATCTTCGCCTCATCGAGAGCGAACACCCGTTCGACCGATTCGGTGTACTTGCGTAGAGCTTCGGCCTCGCGGTTCTTCTCCAATTGAGCCAACTGGAAGATGCTCTGGAGCGCTCGCTCAGACTCGTCCCGCAACTTCTGGGTGTCGGACTGAAGCTGGGTGGACGTCTGGATAACTTTCGGGTGCTTTTCCCGGTACTTGGTGCGCAAACCCGCAAGCTTCGAACTGTTCTCGTTGACCTGCTTTCGCAGGAACGCCACCTGTTCATCCTTCACCAACGGACCAAAATCGGTGACATCCTTGCCCGCAGCCACCCACTCCTGGGCTTGTTGGGCCGTTTGCTTGGCGACATCAGCGGTGGCGCGCAAGGTTTCGTAGGCAGTCTTGAGGTCCCGCATCGTGGCGGCATCGATGTTCTGAGCATCCTTCAGCGACACCATCCCCTTGTCTTTGCGGTACTTTTGCAGGTCTTTTTGAAGCGCGGCCAGTTCCACCTCCTTGCCCTTGGCCTCCTGCTCCAGGATTTGGAATCCCTGCAAAGCCTTCTGCTTCTTGTCGTCCAGATTCCGCTGCAGGAATACCTTGAGGATGGTGTCGGCAATCCTCTGCGCTTGGTCAGCCTTGGGATGAGTCACCTGAACCTCCACCAACCGGCTGAGTCGGATCGGAACAATTTTGATGTCCCGGGTAACGGCGGTCACCTTGTCCAGCTTCTGGGCATACCGCGGATCCTGGGTATCGAGTTTGAGCTTCTCCATCACCTCCAAGATGAGGCTGCGGCTCTCCAGGTTGCGGTACTGGGTGGTCAGGTAGTTCTGGTCCTGGTTACCCAGTGCCAAACTGTTCAGATTGAGCACACCCTGGTTCTCAGGATCGATTTGGAGGCGGGCTATGGCGCGGAACATCGGGGTCGCCTGGAACGCATACAGCACCCCGGCGATGATGCACACCGTCCAGGTGGCCACGATGAGCCAGCGACGCTCGAGAATGACGTGCCAATACTGCCTGAGATTGATGGACGGATCGCCTCCGCCCATCGGGTTGCCCTGCTGTGATTGCAACTGGTCTTCCATGTTAATGAGTCAGAACTGAAATTAAAGGATGCTCTCCTGAACCTCCACCGTGTCATCGGGTTCGATCATCACCCGGCTGCCCTCGGAGTAGAGTTTGTCCAACTGCTTCTTGGTGTAGGTGCTCACCTGCCCCTTGCGGCGCAAAATGATCTTGTTCTTGTCGGCTCGCGGGCTGAAGCCTCCACCGAGCCCGATGGCATCGAGGATGTCGATCGGACGTTCCGCAGGAATCTCAACCCGGCCCTGCTTCAGGAAGCTCCCCGTGATGTTGATGTAGTGCTTCACGTACTCGGAGACCTCCACCGAAATGGCCGGCTTGATGATGTAGTCTTTGTCGAGCATCGTGTAGAGCTGCTGACGCACCTCGGCCACGGTTTTGTTGGTGACGATCACCGGATCCAGGAGCCAGTAGGTGATCTTGCCATCCGTGGGCACACGGAGGTTCTGCTTCATGTCCAGCTCTTCAGCCACATTGATCACCAAGACATCACCGGCAACGATTCGACGGACCGAATCCTGAGCGAGGGCCAAGCCGCTGGACAAAGCAAAAGTAAGACACAGGTTCAAACGCCATTTCATAATTCAGTAACCAATTTGCACTCCCACCATCACTCGGTGGGCATCGTAAGAGGGCAAAAACACATTCTTCAATCCTGCATCCGCATAATTGATGGAATAGTTGTCGTAGGAGTAATTCAGGCCGAATCGAAGCCATCGACGGGGCATGTAGTTGATGCCGCCCGACAGGGACATCATGGAATCGTCCCGCTTGTAATCCACCGTTCGCGGATTCACGAACCGGAGATGGGTGCCGGCAATCGGCTCATAGGCCACTCCGAAACCCTTGAGGGTATCAAAAGCTCCCCCCTGATACGACACACCGGCGGTGGCCATCCAGGTTCCACTGGATCCCAAGAGCTGTTGGACATCAAAACTCGTGGTGTCATAGGTCACGCCCTGACGCGCCACCTGAGCGGCATTGTCCGTGCGCCGCGTGTAGGCCAGGCTGAACTTCGTGGTTTCTCGGAACGCATAGCTGACCGAGATGTTCGCCGCCGGAATGGAAAATGAGGCACCCGCGATGTCCGGGAATTCCCGAACCTCATAGCCTCCGCCAATGGTGCCCTCCAGCCGCTCGGTGAATTTGCCACGGACACCCACCATCCCGCCATACACCTGCGAAGTGGGAATGAGTCCCAGAGCCGCAGAGCTCCGAATGAAGTCGGTCAGACCAAAACCCCCTTCGACGAACACGAAAACCCTTTCCGTCGGCTTGTAGCTGGCTCCGAGGTTGGCGCGCCACCCGTCATTGCCGTAGAGATTGACTCCCTGATAATCGATGAAGTTTCGGGAGCCGGTGACATACACATCGGTCTTGTCGGTGCTGTCGTAGGTGACTCTCCCGGTGGTGTTGTGGGACCACCGATCCACCAAGGTATTGCCGAGATTCACCCACCCACCCATGAACGACGAAACGAACTCCGAGGAATGCGTCCCCTCCATCCGGAAGCGACTCGCATTGTCGTACTTGCCGGCCAGCGAAATACGGTGCATGGGCACCGGAGCAACCCCGAGGTCGAAGTACCGGGTGTTGTCGCTCTGGTACTGCAGGTTGAGATAATTTTCGTCCTCAGAACCCACTTGGAAACTCACGCCCGGTGACACGGTTCCAATGAGATCCGCCACCTTGGGATTGAGGATCAGGCGGTTGGTTTGAAACCCCGAAAGAATCCCCGTTGCAGTGGCCGGAGCATTGGTAGGAATTGTCGCGGCCAGCGGTGGATAAACCGACGAGGCAAACGGGGCCGACGACGCGATTCGCTGATTGAGGGTCGGATCGCTGTAAACCTGGTACTGCAGCACCCCGGAATACGGCTGCAACGGCTGACCAAATGAGGGCTGGAATGCGTATCCGCCATTCAGGTCCACCACGTTGTACTTCGGCGCACGGAGATCGACGTACTCGACATTGCCGGAGTCCGAGGCGGAATAGATGTTGTTGTTGTACATCATGTTGATGTCCAACTGCGGGCGGATGCGTACGCCCTTCACCTCGTAGCTCATCCACCGATCCATCTGATAGGCCTCGACCGATGAAGGGTCGGCCAACAAGGTCCCGGCCGGCATCAAAGCCAGCAAAACGGCAGAACGAAGCGCCGAAGCCCGCTCAGGGATGATTGATTTTTGCATGCCTCAAATTCGTACCAACCGATGGACCCATCCGACCAGAACCTCCACCCGAATTCCGGTGAGTTCTCGGGGGGGCTTGGTTGTGACTTTCGCCAAAAAACGAGTGGGAAAGGTCCTTGAATTTGGCTGGGGTGTAAAACGGATAATCCCCTTTGAAAGGCACTTTTCTTTGTAACACTCTCGTCGCATTCAGCGTCACCTGCGTGCCTGAATCGCAGGTGGTCGGAGGGCGAGCCACCGTCACCGGTCCGATGGGCGATCCAGATGATTTCCCGGCGTCAATTCGTCCAATCCCTCAAAATCCCCAGGCCGCAACTCCCGACTGATACGATGGTCTTCCGAGAACCACTGACCGAGATCGATCAAGCGGCAACGCTCGGAACAAAAGGGCCCCGTGGCGCTTTCGAGCCAAGGTCCCCGACGGCGGCAATTGGGACAGGCGACTTCGGGCAAAGATCGGGAGGAATTCATCGGTTCAACCAGCGGAGCAAACCACTGACGATCAGACTCAAAACCAAACAGGTCACCACTGGGAAATGGAATGAAAACCCGGGACGCTCAATGGAAATGTCCCCGGGCAAACCGCCCTTGGAAGCCGGCCACCCATTCAGGATGCCTCCGACCACCAGCAAGGTGCCTCCCAACATCATCAACTGCTTTCCCATCGCGGGCATCGCCATTGCGTGACACTGCACCCTCGGAGAGTGGCCGTCCAACCGGGACTCCATGGCATCAATGGGCTTTTTGACTCCAACTTTTGGCTTCGTGTGGGATTGGCAGGTCGAAGTCGGCTCACGAAACATTAAATTACCCTGCGACATCGGTTTTATTGGAAAATCCGTGTTACCCGGCCCCGGACTTGCTAGGCTTTTTCACACAAAATCCATGAGCTACGATACAGATTTGCTGCGCGGAATCCTGAAGGCTGCGGTTGAAGGCGGAGCCTCCGACATCCACATCAAGGTGGGTTCCCCCGTGGTTTTCCGCATCAGCCGGCAACTCATCACCATCGACGCGCCGGTCCCCACCGAGGAGTGGATGGACAAGATCCTGACCGCAATGGTTCCGCCCCACGCCCGCCGTCGCATGGATGAAGAGCGCGAAGTCGACTTCAGCTACTACGAGCCTGGCGTCGGACGCTTCCGGACCAATGTGTTCCAGCAACGCGGCACCTTCGCCTTGGCCATGCGCTATGTGAAGACGCAGGTTCCGAGCTTCGAGGAGTTGGGGCTTCTCCCGATCATCAAATCCATCGCCGGTTCCCCGCGCGGGATCGTCTTGGTCGCCGGCACAACGGGTTCCGGCAAATCCACCACGCTGGCGGCGATGCTCGAGCACATCAACGCCAACTTCAAAAAACACATCGTCACGCTGGAGGACCCCATCGAGTTCGTCTTCGAAGACAACCAGTCCGTTGTTGAGCAACGCGAAGTCGGCCTCGACACGGGCAGCTTCCAGGCGGGCTTGAAGCACGTCCTGCGTCAGGATCCCGACATCATCATGGTGGGCGAAATGCGCGATGCCATCTCGTTCCAAGCGGCGATCAGCGCGGCTGACACCGGTCACCTGGTGCTCTCGACCCTGCATACCCAGAATGCCTCCCAGTCGATCGGCCGCATCCTCGACTTCTTCAAACCCGACGAGCGCGAGCAGATCCGACGGCAACTGGCGGCTACGCTGCGCGCCGTCGTCTGTCAACGCATGGTGGGCACGGTGAATGGCGGGGTCACCCCTTCCCTCGAGATCCTCATCAACACACCCACTGTCCGGAAGATGCTCGAGGAAAACCGTTTGGAGAAACTCGGTGCCGCCATCGAGACCGGACGCGAAGACGGCATGCAGAGCTTCAACCAGGCTCTCTATGATTTGTTCAAGGCGGGCAAGATCAGCGAGAAGGAGGCCCTTGGAAAGGCGACCAACCCGCAGGCACTGGAGATGATGTTCAAGGGCATCTTCCTCGACGAGGGCCGCCGCATCCTTTCCTGAGGGCTCTTTCGCGCTTGCCGCCCGCGTCGCCCCCGCGTCGCCCCCGCGTCGCCCCCGCGTCGCTATTGCTTCCCACGCCCGGTATCGGCACTCTCACAGCCGTCATTCCGATCGTGCACCGGTAGCTCAATTGGATAGAGCTTCTGACTTCGGATCAGAAGGTTGCAGGTTCAAGTCCTGCCCGGTGTACCACGGCTTTTGTTGGGGTTTTTGAGGGTTTTGGAGTCTTGGTCCCGTCACCAAAAACCGACTGGCCCCCTACTGTACCCATTTCTCGGCCTGAAAAGATCCACTGCTACCTTTGCGGTTCAAACAGCCGCGAGCTGCAAGATTGCATGGCTTTGGTCATCGACGAAACGGCTTCCGGTGGATTGACGCCTAGTTCTGCATTCACAAGAGCCCTGGCAACTGCACCGTCATGTTGGTTCGACCCGGGGGCATACCCAAGACGGGCTTGAAACAAGGTTTGCAGGAGAAAGCGTCGCCCTAGCGTGGAGGGTACCCAGACGAAAATGAAACCAACTCTGCCGCCACCCGGTCTACCCCGTATGCCGTCATTCTTGAGACTGCGTTCCATCGTCACCCTGTCGCTGATCTGGCTGGCCGGAACCCTCGCGGTGGCACAGACCCATGCTCCGGCCAACGACTGGAAACCCGCATCTTCGAACCAGCCTGGGAGGGAGTACCCCAAGGTGAACTCCGAGGGGCGGGTCCAATTCCGCATCGCCGCGACGAATGCGCAGTCCGTCGGGGTGAGTTTCCGCGATAGCAGCCCGTTCACGAAAGGCGCAGACGGAGCCTGGTACGGTCATACACGTCCGTTGGACGCGGGTTTCCACTATTACACCATCACCATCGACGGCGCCGAGGTGCCGGACCCGAACAGCCGGATGTTCTTCGGTGCGATGCGCTGGGGCAGCGCCGTCGAAATCCCGGCCAAGGACCAGGATACCTACACCCTGAGGAACGTACCGCAGGGGCAGCTCCGGGAACTGTTCTTCCATTCGCCGAGCACCGACACGATGCGACGGGCGTTCGTCTACACGCCGCCCGGTTATGATCAGAACCCGGACCGGCGATATCCAGTGCTTTACCTCCAGCACGGCTGGGGCGAGAACGAATACGGATGGGGAGTCCAGGGACATGTTCGCGAGATCATGGACAATCTGCTCGCGGAGAACAAAACCCGCCCGTTCATCATCGTGATGATCTACGGGATGACCAACGAGACCCGAATGGGCGGCCTGCGGAACTTCGACATCGGCCCGTTCGAGACGGTGCTGGTGAAGGAACTGATCCCATTCATCGACGCCCACTTCCGCACCCGGGCCGACCAACCGCATCGTGCCATGGCCGGACTTTCCATGGGCGGCATGGAGACGCGGATGATCACCCTGCGAAACCTCAACACCTTCTCGCACATCGGGATATTCAGCGGCGGCAGCATAGCATTGACCAACATCACCGATCTCGCCGCATTCAAGGCGAAGAACAAGCTGGTCTTCGTCAGCTACGGCAGCAAGGAACTGGGAAACAACCGAGGGGGTGACCCGAAGGCCGACGTCGAGGCTCTCAAGTTGGCCGGCATCCATAGCCACTTCTATGTGTCACCGGATACCGCCCACGAGTGGCAGACATGGCGCCGCAGTCTACGCGAGTTGGCACCGAGGCTGTTTGAAGAGTGACGCATTCCATCGCCGGGAGCGACTGGAGTTCATTCGGGCCAGTCCCGAGCTCGAATACTCGAGGCACCACTGATCCGCGTACTGTCATTCCCACCCGTCGGTTTCAATGAGATTCATGGCGCCCGAGGATTCGAGACGACGGCTCGCTGGAGTTCTCGAGGTGTCCGAACCCATGGCAGTGCTATCAAGGCCCGCGGATCGCTGAGTGCCGGTGCGAACGCCATCCCCTCGATTTCGGTCGCCCCACCCAATCTTTCAGTTTATCAGCCAATCTCCACCGCATGAAGCATCAAAGCTCCATTTCACGTTCAGCCATGGCTGCAGCGCTCATGGCGACACTGGCACATACAGAGTCCACAGCGGCTGGACTCCGGAAAACCGTGCTTGTCACCGACTGCGAAAACCCGATGCAGGTTGAAGTGCTGAACGATGGCCGACTGCTTTATTGCGAGCGGGCGGGCAAGGTGAAGCTCTGGAATCCCAACACCCAGTCCTCGGCCGTGGTTTGGCAGAGAGAGGTCGAAGCGCGCCCGAACAGCTCCACGCCGCCGACTGGCGGGGCATGGGAAGCCGGCCTGCTCGGAATCACGGTGGACCCGAACTTCGAGCGCAATAGCTGGGTCTACCTCTACTACTCTCCGAAGTCGGGCCGAGAGTTCCGGGTGTCGCGGCTCACGCTGGGTGGCTCGAAGGCGGAGCTGACCGACGAGAAACCGCTGCTGACCGTACCGGTGGATCTCGAGGTATGCTGCCACTACGCCGGTGGCTTGGGCTTCGATGGCCAAGGTAATCTGCTGATCGCCACCGGCGACAACACCATCGGCTTCGAAAGCGACGCATTTGCCCCGACGGATTTCCGGGAAGGAAGGAAGTTCTTCGACTCCGCCCGGTCCGCCGGAAACGCGAATGACCTACGCGGAAAAATCCTGCGGCTACATCCGGAACCGGACGGAACCGCCACGATTCCAGCTGGAAATCTTTTCCCTCCCGGAACAGCCAATACCCGTCCAGAGATTTACGCGATGGGCTGCCGCAATCCGTGGCGGTTCTCGGTGGATGCGAGAACTGGAACGCTCTACTTCGGGGATGTGGGCCCGGATGCTGCGGTAGCCTCCGAGCAACGGGGCCCGGCCGGCTTCGACGAGTTCAACCGCACCAAGACCGCTGGCAATTTCGGATGGCCGTTCCTCCTCGCCGACAACCGGCCGTACCGTCAATACGACTTCGCAACCAAACAGTCCGGTCCGGCACAAGACCCGGCCAAGCCGATCAATCCGTCTCCGAACAACACCGGTCCCAAGCAACTGCCGCCAGCCCAGCCTGCGTGGATGTTCTACCCGGCCGGCCCGTCCTCACGGTTCCCGGCCTTCGGCAGCGGCGGCCGCTCGGCTGCGGCCGGCCCGGTTTATCACTTCGATGCCAGTCTCCAGTCGGCGGTCAAGCTTCCGAAGGAATACGACCAATGCCTGTTCCTCTATGAGTGGATGCGGAACTGGATTGTTGCCGTAAAGCTCGACAGCCAAGGCGAGCGGGTTGAAATGCACAGGTTCGCACCTGGACACACATTCAATCACCCCACCGACCTCAAGCTTGGCCCCGACGGTGCCCTGTATGTGATCGAGTTCGGCACGGGTTGGGAGAACAACAAGGACGCTCGCATCGTCCGCATGGAAGCAACGCCGTGAATCCGGAGTGCGGTCTCAAGATGCTCTCCCCGTCTCAAGGCTTGGTCTCGCGGACCATCGTCTCTGAGCGAATCACTTTACCCTCCGGATCGAGGACCAGTTCGACAGCCTGATTGGGCGCCTTGGCAACCACTCGATAGACCGTCCGCCCGTCTTCGTAGACCTCAGCGACCCGCCGGATGGGTATCTCTCCGACAGCCTGTTGCACGGTCCGTTGCATACCATCGGACAAACCTCCGAGTTCCATGTCGACTCGACGTGTCACCACCTGCCCCCTTTCGTCCAGGGCCAACTCAACGCCCCGACCATCCTGCGTTTTGGATTCCAAGGAATAGAAGACCTTGCCATCGGATTGCTTGATATGAGCTCCCTCCACAGGCACGTCTCCGAGTTGCAGGCGGAAACCCTCCAACACCGCTGCTGGAATTCCGGATCGATCCACCCAGCCGTTCCGAATGTAGTCGGGAATTCCGGCTCCTTTGTTGTTGGCACCCTGAACCAATGACCCGCGCGAAGCAGCCTGTGCTGCACCTTCGACCGCTCGGAACCTCTCTTCGATCAACCGCCGCAACGAGGCAATCTCGCTGCGAATCGCGATCAGTTCCGCTGCATTTTCGGCTCCCCGATCATCACCGCCGAGGGGCGCCACCGGCACCGGCGCTTCCAGTGTCTTTTCCGACTGCAATTCTGTGATACGACCGCGAAGGCGCCGCACCTCGAATTGATTCCAACCACCCCAGACAACCATTCCCACAATCCCCACCCATCCTGCCCAGTGTCGTTGCATGGCTCAGTTATTCTGCGCAATTGGCTCGTGGCAAACCTTCATTCGATGACCCTCGGGACGAGGCTGGCATTCCTGGGTGAAAAAACTTCACCGAAAGCCGGAACGGCTTGGGATTTGCACGGAAATGCGCGCTGCAAAGGGTTCGACTGATTGAGGTGAGGTGCCCCGGAGGTGCATCCGCGATGCCCGAAAGGTGTTTCATGTACCGGAACTCGCCCACCCGGGTTGCCGACGCCGGGCCATCCAGCACCAGACAAGCATCAAACCCACGAAAAAGATCCACTCCCAAAGAGGCGTCGAATGGAGTCCGTCACCGGGCCAATGACGCAGACTGCGATCTTCCCGGCAGAGTCGTTCCCATTCCATCAACTGGTGGAAGCCAAGGGCCGAGATACCGGCGTACAGATGGAAGGGCCACAGACTGCGAAGAGTGCCGCCCGCGCGAAAATATGCGAACGCATCGAGAACGACTCCCATGGCCAGGATCGGAATGCCCCAGAGGGCGATTCGCGTGTGAAACTGACCACTGGTCATTCCAAACCAATGGCCTGAGCGGCTGTCCGGGATCCACACGGTGACCAGGATCATCACCAGACCCAGAGCCAGCGTGACGCTGGAAGCACCACTGAGGCTCGCCCAGTTCCGCACACAACGCCGATGACGGAGCACCAACAGGTCGGCCATCCACAGCAACAGTGCCGTCATGCCCACCTGGTAAATCCGCCAGCCCGCGGGGTTCCGATCGGCGTCCGGCGAGCCCAGGTAAGAAATGGTACACCGCATCGGTGAGTAACGGTTCTCGGACGGGTAGAGGCTCCACGCCACCACCATGCCGAGGATCCCCAAGCAGAGCAGCAGCCTGCGTCGTGTCGGGCCGTTGTCGATGATTCGTCGCAGAAGCTCAGGCATCAGGTGTG
>JACCDP010152814.1_pt1 | contig 58918 bp, 54 predicted proteins | sample 7445841 | NCBI WGS metagenome assembly JACCDP01 (sample SAMN15323441, study PRJNA562643) | freshwater metagenome | isolation source: river surface water | place: USA:Blue River Watershed | collected 2017-08-17 | reverse complement strand
TTACGCCCGCACTGCACACGCCGCTGATGGCCGTAACCAATGCAATCTCAGCGATTGTGATTGTGGGCGCGATGTTGGCTGCAGCACTCACCGAAACCACTCTGGGCATGACCATGGGTGTGCTTGCAGTTGCGCTGGCCGCCGTTAATGTCTTTGGTGGGTTTTTAGTGACCCGCCGCATGTTGGAAATGTTCAAGAAGAAAGAAAAGAAAACCCCTGCTGATGCATCCGGTCAATCCGCAAAGGGGGCTGCGTAAATGAGCCTGTCAATCAATACCGTTACGCTGTTGTACCTGATTGCCTCGATCTGTTTTATCCAGGCCTTAAAGGGGCTTTCCCATCCCACCACATCCATTCGCGGCAATGTCTTTGGCATGACCGGAATGGCGATCGCCATTTTTACTACCGTGGGCCTGATCTCCACGATGGGCCAGAGTGTTTTAGGTGGTGGCGTTTCGCTTAGCAAGGGTTTTTTGCTTGTGGCGATTGGTTTGGTTGTAGGCGGTGCGATTGGCGCCACGATGGCTAAACGCGTCGAGATGACTAAAATGCCAGAGTTAGTCGCCTTTATGCACTCGATGATCGGACTCTCTGCAGTATTTATTGCAATCGCGGCCGTAGCGGAACCCTATGCGCTCAATATCACTCAAAAAGGCTCTGACATTCCCGTAGGCAATCGCCTAGAGCTTTTCTTGGGCGCGGCGATTGGTGCAATCACGTTCAGTGGCTCGGTGATTGCGTTTGGAAAGCTCTCGGGTAAGTACAAATTCCGTCTGTTCCAGGGGGCGCCCGTGGTGTTTTCTGGCCAGCATATGCTGAACCTGGTGCTGGGTATTACAACGATCGCCTTAGGATTGTTCTTCATGTTCACCGAGAACTGGACAGCATTTTTGGCCATGCTCGCGCTGTCGTTTGTTTTGGGGGTACTGATCATCATCCCGATCGGCGGAGCCGATATGCCGGTGGTGGTGTCGATGCTCAATAGTTATTCCGGGTGGGCAGCTGCCGGCATCGGATTTAGCTTGAATAACTCCATGTTGATCATCGCCGGTTCTCTTGTGGGTTCTAGCGGTGCGATTCTGTCTTACATTATGTGTAAGGCCATGAACCGCTCGTTCTTTAACGTGATTTTGGGTGGTTTTGGTGGCGAAGCGGGTGCTACCGTTCAAGGCAGTAGCGAGCAACGCCCCGTGAAAAGCGGATCTCCCGATGATGCAGCCTTCATGCTCTCAAACGCCGATACCGTGATCATTGTGCCGGGCTATGGTTTGGCGGTGGCCCGCGCCCAGCATGCCCTAAAAGAGTTGACTGAGAAGCTCACGCACAAGGGCATTGATGTGAAATACGCTATCCATCCTGTGGCAGGTCGTATGCCAGGTCACATGAACGTGCTTTTAGCGGAAGCCGAAGTCCCGTATGACCAGGTCTTTGAGATGGAAGACATTAATTCTGAATTCGGTCAGACCGACGTGGTGTTGGTGTTGGGGGCCAATGATGTCGTCAATCCGGCAGCTCGCACCCCAGGATCCCCGATCTTTGGTATGCCTATTTTGGAAGCATTTAAAGCGAAAACCGTGATTGTCAACAAGCGCTCAATGGCCGCAGGCTATGCGGGCCTGGATAATGACCTTTTCTACATGAATCAAACCATGATGGTGTTTGGGGATGCAAAAAAGGTAGTGGAGGATATGGTTAAGGCGGTGGAGTCATAGGCCTAGACTGGGTACCAGATCAGGCGCAGCCCAACCCATCTAATTTCTGGGTAAATCGTTAATACTTTGTGTTGCTTCGGCGAGCGTACGCAAGCCGAGTTGATAAAAGTCCTCCCCGGAGATCTCCTCTTGGACCTGATAATATATCCAGTTCCGATCGTCTGCATCGCCCGCCGGGCGAACGACTTCTGGTTGGTCTAATTCTCTTTGGATTTTTTGCAACCGCGCTTGCTGATCGTCGAACAGCAGGCGGTAGCTTTAATTTTGAAATTTTTTATTGAACGATACTGTACCCTGGGCGATTAGCCATACCCGCGACATGCGTTACACAGCTGAAGCAGTTGTCCGGTTTGCCAAGTGAAATTCTTGCGACCCTATCCCCTGGCAGCTTAACAGGCGGTTGTTTTAAGGTAATAATCGAAAGAGCTCGATGGCGTCTGAGTTGATGTCTGTTAAGAGAGTTACGTTTTTGTGCCCCTTCAGCACTTTTTGAACCACTGAGTTTGGGTTGCCAGCGTCTTTCAAAGCGACACATTTGGACCTGCCAGAAGCCACCAGAAGAATAGCCCTAGCTCTCCTAAGGCAACCAGCAGACATTGTTATTCGCTCTTGCGGCCACTTCGGTGAGTTCAAGACTCCATATGCCAGGCTCTCACTTGTCGGGTGATCAAAGAATATGCTAGCAACATGCCCGTCTTCCCCCAGAACGAGCAACGCGATGTCAAAATCTGGAACTTGAGCAAGGGTATTCGAGTATTCAATCGAGCCTTGAATGGGGCCTAGTTCTCCAGGAATGCGGTAGAAGTCGGAGTGTTTAATTCCGAGGGGTTGTACCAGAGTCTCGAACAGCATTCGGTCATTACGTTCTGCGCTGCCTTCGGGTAGGCAGCGCTCATCAGTCATATAAATTTCCCAGTGTGAAACCAGCCCCTGATTATTCGATGCGAGTCTCTCGTATACAGACTTTGCCGTTCTGCCTCCCGTACAAATTAGGCGAAAGCGCCGCTCTGGCCCAGGATCGTCAGATTGAATCAGGTTCGCTGCCCGCAAAATCAATGAATCTGAGCTATCGAATGATATGAGTCTAAACACTTAAACTATTTATAAATATGAGTAACGAAAAAATCAGTTTTATGTCGGATTATGAACGAATATCAAACTGGCAGACACCGAAAATTAGCGAATATGCCTTACGCCCGCCAAGTCCACGCCAATTATCGGCAACCCCATTTTTTGACGATCAAATGATTCGTCCGAAAATCCGCTTCGGGCATAACTTTTTTGCCTGCTCGACACGACCATCTGCTAGCCTCCGTTGATGCCCAGCCATGAACCGTTGATTCATACATTAATCCGGTTGTGGGCGCACATGCGTCCGCGAAGGAGCAGACAATTGGTGCTGTTGCTTGGCCTTTCGATTCTTGCATCGTTCGCGGAGGTGATCAGTATCGGGGCGGTGTTACCATTTCTGGGTGTACTGACAGCACCGGAACAAATTTTTTTACATCCACGGCTGCATCTACATTTCCTAAGCTTAGGATGGAAGACGCCCCAGGAATTAGTGCTCCCTCTTACCCTGACCTTTTGCTGCGCGATACTCGTTGCGGGCTTTATGCGCATGTTGCTACTCTGGGTGAGTACGAGATTATCATTTGCGTGTGGGGCAGATCTCGGCATCGAGGTCTACCGAAAAACGCTTCACCAGCCATTCCCCAAGCATGTTACACGCAATAGCAGCGAAGTTATATCCGGAATTTTTACAAAATCTGATACGGTCATCTACGGCGTAATATTGCCAACCCTTTTGCTCGTCAGCTCATCGATCTTGCTGCTGGCAATCCTGATAGCGCTTCTGTCGATAGATCGGACAATCACGCTGATCGCATTCATAGGTTTTGGCGCTATTTACCTCGTGATAATTTTATCAAGCCGCCGGAAATTGGCCGTAAATAGTGCGCGCATTGCCTCCGAATCAACGCAGGTGATCAAGTCGCTCCAGGAGGGATTGGGTGGCATTCGAGATATACTTCTCGAGGGGAACCAGCAGGTCTATTGCGACATCTTTCAAAAGGCAGACCTGACGTTGCGCCGTGCGCAGGGGAGTAATCAATTTATTAGTGCTTTCCCACGCTTTGGAGTCGAGACACTCGGGATGTTGCTGATCAGCGGGCTTGCCTATAGGATGGCAAGCAATGACAACTCCGGAGGCGTTGCGATACCAGTGCTTGGTGCGCTGGCACTCGGAGCTCAGCGCCTTCTCCCTGTTCTCCAGCAGTTGTACGCCAGTTGGACGAATATCCGCGCCTCACAATCATCGCTGCAAGACTTGCTGGAGTTGTTAGATCAGCCTTTGTCACCAAACTCTGTAAGAAGCGAGCAAATATTATTACCCTTTCAGCGCAGCTTAAAGCTCGATCGGATTTCCTTCCGCTACGGAGAAACTTTGCCGTGGATTCTGAAAGATCTGAGTCTCGAGATCAGAGCTGGTGAAAAGGTCGGATTTGTGGGCGCGTCAGGAAGCGGGAAAAGTACGATGCTGGATATCGTAATGGGACTCCTCGCTCCCACAAGAGGCTGCATTTCGGTCGATGGTGTGACCATAAACGAGAGTAATGTGCGTGGATGGCAATTGCATATTGCACACGTACCACAATATATTTTTCTTGCAGATTCTACAATTGCAGAAAATATCGCTTTCGGCGTCCCCTCCAATCAAATTAACATGGAACGAGTGCGAAAGGCAGCAACGCAAGCGCAGATTTCAACTGTTATCGATGCTTGGCCAAACGGATTCGATACGCGTGTGGGGGAGCGCGGTACGCGATTGTCAGGGGGGCAGCGCCAGCGACTTGGCATTGCGCGAGCGCTCTATAAACGTGCCGATGTAATTATTCTCGATGAGGCTACTAGCGCATTAGATACCGCGACGGAGCTGGGAGTCATGCAGGCGATCAACGCTTTGGATGCTAACCTTACAATTTTAATTGTCGCTCACAGACTTTCAACGCTGAGCAGTTGCGACCAGATAGTGGAAATCGGTCGTGGTCGGGTGCTGCGCAGTGGTAGTTATCGTGACATCGTGATAAACGGCCCTATATCTGATTCAACCTAATTTTATAACTAGTCATGCTCACCAACTCATCAATTCTTGTAACAGGCGGTACGGGATCTTTTGGCCATACTTTCGTGCGTATGACACTGGCACGATACAATCCTTGTCGTTTGGTGATTTATTCTCGCGATGAAATGAAACAGTGGGAGATGGCCAAGTTGTATCAGCATGACGAACGTGTGCGATTTTTCATTGGTGATGTGCGCGACCGACATCGTTTGGCTAGGGCGCTTAAAGGAGTTGATTATGTGGTGCATGCCGCAGCGGCAAAAATTGTACCTATCGCCGAATACAACCCATTCGAATGCGTAAAGACCAATGTGTTGGGCGCAATGAATCTGGTTGATGTATGTATCGATCAAGGGGTCAAGCGCGTTGTGGCATTGTCGACGGATAAGGCAAGTAGTCCGGCGAATCTCTATGGGGCTACTAAGCTGACCTCAGATAAACTGTTCATCGCTGGGAATTCCTACGCGGGATCCGACGATACGCGTTTTGCAGTTGTTCGGTATGGCAATGTCATGGGATCACGCGGCTCAGTTATTCCATATTTTCTGGCGTTGTTGGACAAAGGCGTCCTACCCATCACCGATCCTCGAATGACGCGTTTTATGATCACCTTGGAGCAAGGAGTCGAGTTGGTGTGGCATGTCTTCGCAGACATGATGGGTGGAGAGATATACGTCAAAAAAATTCCATCGATGAAAGTTGTCGATATTGCGCGTGCAGTAGCTCCAGAGGCTCGCCATGAAGTTATTGGTATTCGACCAGGCGAGAAGTTGCATGAGCAAATGATAGGGGTCGAGGATGCAGCTCATACTTACGAATATGTAAGCTATTTTAAAATTTTGCCAACGATAAATAACTGGAGCCAAGATCCTTTGCGCATCAGTAGTGGTCGACGGGTAGCCCAAAATTTCATCTATTCATCCGATAATAATCCAGATTGGATGAGTCCAGAGCAACTGCGAAATTGGATTGCAGAAAATCGGGAAAAAATCGGAAAGGTCTAGAGCAAATGATTCCCTATGGACGTCAGGAGATCGATCAAGCTGATATTGAAGCCGTAGTTAATGTTCTACGCTCAGATTTCCTAACTCAAGGCCCGGTAGTGCCTGCATTCGAGAACGCGGTGGCTGAATATTGCAACGCCCGATATGCAGTTGCTGTAAACAGCGCAACTAGCGCCTTACACCTCGCTTGTGTCGCCCTAGATGTTGGACCAGGAGACAAAGTTTGGACCACTCCGCTTACCTTTGTGGCTAGTGCAAATTGCGCACTTTACTGTGGTGCATCCGTAGATTTCGTCGATATAGATTCAGATACTTATAATATATGTATAATGCGCCTGACGAAAAAGCTTGAGGCTGCGGAACAATCAAAATCTCTGCCAAAAGTGGTGATTCCTGTACATTTGGCGGGACAGCCGTGTGATATGAAAGCGATTCATGATCTCAGTCTGCGATATGGATTTAAGGTCATAGAGGACGCCTCGCACGCAATTGGTGGCAAGTATCGCCATGAGCCAATTGGGAACTGCTGCTATTCTGCGATTACTGTCTTTAGCTTTCACCCCGTCAAGATCATTACTAGTGCCGAGGGAGGTATGGCACTGACTAATGATGAAGATCTTGCGCGAAAAATGCGTCTTTTGCGCAGTCATGGAATAACGACTAACTTAACAGAGATGAAGGCGCAAGCGGCTGATGAGATCTGGAACTATCAGCAGATTGCTCTAGGATGGAATTATCGAATGACTGATATACAGGCCGCACTTGGCTTAAGTCAGTTAGATCGACTTGACCAGTTTATAAGTCAAAGACGTGAGATTGCTAGGCGATACGACAAGTTGCTTGAAGCATTCCCCTTAAAATGTCCTTGGCAACATCCGAATAGTTATTCTAGTTATCATCTTTACATTATTCGTCTGGATCCTTCGCAATCCAGACAAAAACAACGCTATGTCTACGACGCGATGCGAGCATCCGGCATTCTGGTTAACCTGCACTACATACCAGTTTATCGACAGCCGTATTTCGAGAGAATGGGATTTGCTGCCGGCTATTGCCCTCAAGCTGAGGCGTATTTTAACGAAGCTCTGAGCATACCAATGTATGCTTCGCTTGGCTTTGCTCAGCAAGAACTCGTAGTAGCCGAATTGGGTAAGGTGCTTAGCTAATGAACATTGCCATTATTCCGGCACGCGGTGGAAGCAAGCGAATCCCCCGAAAAAATATTCGAATTTTTTGCGCAAAGCCTATGATTGCCTGGTCGATTGAGGCTGCCCACGCATCAAGCCTTTTTGACCATGTTATCGTATCTACGGACGATGAGGAAATTGCGGAAGTAGCTAGTGCTTGGGGTGCGGAGGTGCCTTTCATCAGACCGGCAGATCTGTCAAATGATCATGCCAGTACAAACGCCGTGGTTGCACACGCAGCTCGTTGGGCTTGTGATCAGGACTGGAGGCCGGAAGCGATATGTTGTCTTTATGCGATCGCACCTTTTATTCGTAAGGACGATTTGGCTCGTGGGTTGCGGGCGCTGGACTCGGGCAATTGGTCGTACACATTTTCCGCGACTGAATTTGCGGCACCTATTTTTCGCGCCTTCAAGGAGGTGCAAAATGGTGGCGTCGAAATGTTTTTTCCAGAGAATATCGCGACTCGCTCGCAAGACTTTCCAGTTGCATTGCACGATGCGGCTCAGTTTTATTGGGGGCGCTTAGATGCCTGGCTAAATAGCGAGCCTATATTTAGCCCCTCGTCGAAGCCAGTTCTAATACCGCGCTGGCGCGTACAAGATATTGATACTCCAGATGACTGGATGCGTGCCGAGATGATTGCGCCTACAATTATTGAAAAGAATTTCTGAAAAAATGGCGTCAAATATTGCGTTTCGTGTGGATGCATCGGGCATTATCGGTACAGGGCATGTGATGCGCTGCCTCGCGCTAGCTGAAGAGCTATCAACCCGTGGGGCTAAAATTCACTTCATCTGCAGAAACCTAATCGCTCCAATGCGATCTGCGCTGATTGAGCGTGGGTTTCAAATCTCCCAAATCGGAACAGAATTGGATCCGCCTACTTCTGGAGAAGGGAGTGGACTATACGAGACATGGTTAGGCACGCACCAACATATCGATGCGACCCAGTCGATTGCTGTGCTTGCAGGGCGCACATGGGATTGGTTGATTGTAGATCATTACGCATTAGATGCGGAGTGGGAAAGGGCTATGAAACGTGCGGTCTTAAAGATTGCTGTCATTGATGATCTTTTTGATCGGAGCCATGATTGCGACTTGCTGCTGAACCAAAACTTCACTCGAGATGGAAGCGAAGAATATGATGCATTGATTTTTCGCGGCTGCACTGTGAGACTCGGCCCGAGGTTCGCGCTGCTTCGTAAAAAATTTCATAATTTGCGTAGCGTCACTAGAGTTCGAAGCGGCAAGGTTGATAGGGTCTTGGTTTTCTTCGGGGGAATAGACTTTCACAACTATACAAGTATTGTCCTAGAGGCCCTTGAAAAAATTCGGAATTTCAACTTTGTGGTCGATGTCGTGGTTGGAAGCATGAATGCACGACTTGATGAAATCTTTCAGAGGTGTGCGAATAATGGATTCGCATGCCACGTGCAAACTGATCGAATGGCCGAATTGATCGCCGCAGCTGATTTGGCAGTAGGTGCCGGTGGTATCGCACTTTGGGAACGCTGTTGCCTTGGATTACCTTCATTAGTTGTTGATACCGCAGACAACCAGAGCTTGCAGGTGCGAGAGGCCGCGTTGCGCGGGTTGGTCTATGCACCTTTGCCTGATATTTGGGATAGGGAAGCATTCATTGGACATTTGTGTAGGCTACTTCAAAACCCATGTCTATTGAGGTTCATGTCACAGCAGTGCATGGACCAGGTCGACGGTCTGGGTCTGAACAGGATTGCTAATGATTTAATGTACCAAAAAATCAGTCTGCGGAGAGCCATAGCTAGCGACTCCCGCAAGATTCATGCTTGGCGTAATGAGCATGCGGTCAGGGTGGCCTCGCGTGATTCTGAAATTATCTCGTGGTCAGATCATGAGCGGTGGTTTGATGCGATCTTGCACGATAAATACAAATATTTGTTGATTGGCGAGTGCGAAGAGCAATCCGTTGGCGTCGTGAGATTTGATTTATCCGATAATTTGGCTGAGGTTTCCATATATTTGGCGCCTAACTGGATTGGACGGTCGGTGGGTGGGCGACTTCTTCAGGTCGCGGAGCTATGGTTAATGGACCACGTTCCCGAAGTGCGTATGCTAAGAGCAGTGTCGAAAGGAGGGAATGTGCGCTCACAGCGACTGTTTGAAAAGAGCGGTTATTCGCTACAGGAGTTGGTCTATATCAAAGAGGTTTATTGAGCGATGAATGGCTTCGTAATTGCTGGTCGACCAATCGGTCAGGAACATCCTCCTTTTGTGATTGCTGAAATGTCAGGCAATCACAATCAGTCTTTAGATCGCGCTTTGGAGATCGTGGAAGCTGTTGCCAACTCGGGAGCACACGCGCTCAAGCTACAAACTTACACTCCGGACACCATGACGTTAGACTTGGATGGGCGCGAGTTTCACATTGGAGATGTTTACAGCCTTTGGTCGGGGACATCTCTATACAAGCTGTACGAGAAGGCAAGCACACCTTGGGAGTGGCATGAGCCGATTTTTCGGCGAGCGCGAGAGCTAGGACTCATTGCGCTTAGCACTCCATTTGACAATAGTTCCGTAGATTTTCTCGAGAATTTAGGGGTGCCGTGCTACAAGATTTCTTCCTTTGAAATCACCGACTTGCCGTTGATACAGCGGGTCGCAGCTACAGGAAAGCCGCTTATTATTTCTACCGGTATGGCTACCGTGGGAGAGTTAGACGATGCGGTGCGCGTGGCCCGAAATGCCGGTTGCCGGCATTTGGTTTTGCTTAAATGTACAAGTACTTACCCTGCATCTCCGGCGAATACCAATATCTTAACTATCCCGCATTTGCGCAACCTGTTCGATTGCGAGGTGGGGCTGTCAGATCACACGATGGGGGTGGGCGTGTCTATCGCCAGTGTCGCACTAGGCGCGACGGTCATCGAAAAACATTTTACGATTCGTCGCACCGATGGTGGCGTAGATAGTGCGTTCTCGATGGAGCCATTCGAGATGACGCAGTTGGTATGTGAAACTGAGCGCGCATGGCGTTCGCTGGGGGCTGTTTCATACGGCCCAACTCCGGACGAAGAGAAGTCTCTCAAGTTTCGCAGATCTCTCTACATAACCTCTGACATCCGAGCTGGCGAGGAACTAACGCGGGATAACGTTCGGGCGATCCGTCCCGGGTTGGGGTTGTCGCCAAAATATATCGATCAGATCATCGGAAAAAAGGTTCGACGCGATGTGGTGCGTGGCACACCATTGAATTGGGATCTTATTTAATGAGATTTGCCCTGCTTCATCTCTTCGAATGTTGTGCTGATCACAGACCCTTGTCTTCAACGCGTCGTTCTAGTTGAAAAAATGACTTTCTGTGATGGGACGAGACATGAAAATAAATTCAAATCTAAGGGGGAGGATGTAGGTTTGTCGGGAACAAATGAAAGGACCGTCAAGATGTTGACCTACTGTAAGCGATGTGTAATGCCCTCTACCAAGCCGGACCTACACCTTGATGATGACGGCGTATGTAATGCTTGTCGCAGCTTTCAAGCACGTAAAGAAGTGGATTGGGGAGCGCGACGAATCGAATTGGAAACGATTTTGCGACGATATCGCCGAGAGGACGGCTCAAACTGGGATTGTATTGTGCCAGTCTCGGGTGGGAAGGACAGTACATTTCAAGTAATTCAGGTGCTGAAATTGGGGATGAATCCTCTGTGTGTCACAGCTTCAACTTGCGATCTCACAGAGATTGGACGGCGCAATATCGAAAATCTGAAGCAATTGGGTGTCGACTGTATTGAAATGTCTCCCAACCCATTGGTGCGCGCAAAGCTAAACCGAATTGGATTAGTCCAGGTCGGTGACATCTCGTGGCCTGAGCATGTGGGTATTTTTACAGTCCCAGTTAGAGCAGCAATTCAATTCAACATTCCGTTGATTATCTGGGGGGAGAATTCCCAGAACGAATATGGTGGCCCCGCTGCGGCTGCTAAAAATAATGTTCTCAACCGTGTCTGGCTTGAGGAGTTTGGGGGGCTATTGGGGTTGCGAGTAAGTGATCTTATCGGATTTGAAGGAATTACCCGGAAAGATATCATACCGTATCTTTATCCTGATGAAAGTGAGTTGCAGCGAGTACAGATCACAGGGCTGTTTCTTGGATATTACCTACCGTGGGATGGACTTTCAAACTCCCTAATTGCGCAGGCCTATGGATTCGAGGTTGCTCCGACTGCAACGTTAGGTTCAATGGTAAATTACGAAAATTTGGACAACTATCAAACTGCAATCCACGAATACTTCAAATTCATCAAATTCGGATTTGGGCGTGCGACAGATCATGCATGTCTTCATATCCGACGGGGTAGACTGTCGCGCGAAATGGGCTTAGAAATTGTAAAGCGACTCGACGGAAAGTTCCCTTGGGAATATCTTGGTAAGCCGTTGGCAGAAATACTTCGCCCGTTAAATTTAACTGTCGAAGAATTCGTAAAGATATGCGATCGCTTTACGAACAAAAAAATATTCAAGCGTGATTCAGCAGGCGCCTTAGTTCGAGATCGCGATGGTAATCTCACCAAAATAAATAGCGATAACGTATGAAGGTTGGCGTTGTCGATTACGGCATGGGCAATTTGGGGTCTATGGCACGTACCTTGGAGGCGGTAGGGGCGCAGCCAATGTTGATTACCCGTGCTACAGAACTGTCGTCTGCTGACTGTCTGATACTCCCGGGCGTCGGAAATTTTTCCGATTGTATCCTCTCGCTGAAGGCGGGTGGATGGGTATCTGCTCTGAGAGATGAGGTCTTAGGAAATCAACGTCGCTTGCTAGGCGTTTGCGTGGGAATGCAATTGCTTGCGTGCTCCAGTACCGAAGGCATGGACGGTGAGGTGCCAACTCCCGGCTTGAGTTTGATCCCAGGCCATATAGCGCATTTACGTGACTTGGGTTGTACGCATAGGGTGCCTCATGTGGGCTGGAATTCTATTAATCGCACTATTGATGACTCGCTTTTGCAAGGCATCCCCGATCAGACCGATTTTTATTTCGTGCACAGTTATGCCTTCGTGCCGTCTAGCCCGGAATATGTTCTTGCGATGGTTGATTATGGGGTTAAAGTAACAGCCATTGTGCGCAAAGGAAACGTTTGGGGTGCTCAATTCCACCCGGAAAAAAGTTCGCGTGCGGGCTTTCGGTTGTTGCGTAATTTCATTACCGACCAATAATGCTGAAGGTCCGCGTCATTCCGACGCTGCTGTGGAAGGGGATTGGCCTAGTCAAAGGCATTGGATTTAACAGTTGGCGGCGGCTTGGACCGGTTCTTCCTGCGATCAGGGTCTATAACCAGCGAGAGGTAGATGAGTTGGTGCTAGTGGATATCTTGGCTCATCGAACAAGTGAAGAACTGGATTACGAAACGATCCAGGAGTTGAGTCAAGACTGCTTTGTCCCCCTGACAGTTGGAGGTGGGATCACTCGGATAGAGCAAGTTCAGCGCTTGCTTAATGTTGGTGCCGACAAGGTTACGGTTAATACTGCAACGTATGAGCGGCCAGATTTGATAACGCAAATCGCGCGCCGTTATGGGGTCCAATGCGTGGTTGGAAGCATCGATGCGCGTTCCCGGGACGGAAATGGTTGGGACTGCTTTAGCCACTCTGGTAGTGAGAACACGGGCCGAGATTTGCTCGAATGGGCTCGTGAACTCGAGGATCGGGGTGCAGGGGAAATCTTGCTGACTTCGGTTGACAGGGACGGCACGATGCAAGGGTATGATTTGCAAATGATAGAAGCTGTGACGACGACAGTAAAAATTCCTGTGATTGCATCCGGTGGCGCAGGAAATTATCAACACATGGTAGATGCAGTGGTTAAAGCTGGCGCTGCCGCAGTGGCAGCGGCGAGTATTTTTCATTTCACAGAGTTAACTCCGGCCGGGGTCAAGTCCGCGCTGGCGGCAGCAGGTTTACCGGTTCGAAGTAATTATTCGGTCGATAGCTAATCATAAATGGCCAAAGGTCCGCTCAAGTGATTCATAGAAGAAAGAGCTTGGAGTTGCTTGTATCTCCCCCAATTTTTTCCTCTGCACTCAACAAATAAAATTACATGCTGAGAAATTTAATCCTTACTGCTGATGAGCGGTATTGGCCTAAAAGCAAGCCGGTGTTGTTTCTAGGGGAGTGGTGTAAACTGTATCGGCGTCGGAAGGTATGGCAGTCGATGGATTCCGAGACCTTGTCACATCCTTGGCAAAATTTTGTGCGATTTGAGCGAGATTACGGCTACCTACGTGGGCTTTATGGCAGGGCACTCAAAGCTTTAGCAAGGAATCTCAACGATTTACATCGCGTCGATCACAGCGATCGCTATTGGCAGATTCTAGTCGGACCATGGTTAGCCGTATTTCTCCACATTGCATTCGAGCGTTGGACAGTATTGTCTTCTGCATTGCATGACGGGCGCATAGGTTCGATTGCTTGCCCTGAGTACTTGCCGCTAGCGCATACGCCCCTTCATATGAATGACTTTTATGATCGGGTATCAGGGGATGATTGGAATGGGAATATATACGCGTCGATACTTAGGCATTTGGGTATTTATGAGAGTTCGAATCGAAAAAAAAAAGATCAACCACCAGTAGTGGCCCCGCCTCTGATTAAACAGCGTAAATTTGGACGAGTACTTATCGAGCAAATTAGCGGACTATTTGCCAAGCGATCTGATGTATTCATGATCGGGACCTACGTGCCACTGGAAAGCCTCATCAAAATGCAATTGTGCCTAGGCCAATTCCCGGCGCACTGGCGAACGGAAGTCATTCCACTAGCGGCTTTTGATCCTACATTTCGGAAATGGCAAGTTGGGATTGATGTGAATAATTCATTTGAGAGCTTCTTCGTTTCAATTTTGCATCAGCAGTTGCCAACCATTTTTTGCGAAGGCTACGCAGCACTCGCATCGTACGCGATGAGAAGACCTTGGCCATCCGTGCCGAGTACAATATTTACTAGCAACGCATTGTGGGGCGATGAAATTGCAATGGCGTATGTGGCGACGCAGGTCTCAAGAGGAAGCAGATTATTGTGCGCACAGCATGGCGGGTTATATGGAGCCGGTGCTTTCAGTTGGGCGGAGGAGCATGAAAGCGCGATATCAGACCTATTTTTGACATGGGGATGGACGAGCACGCCTAGAGAAAAGTTCGTGCCTGTTGGCTATTTCAAGCGGCGTCTAGCACGACGCTGGAAGTGCCGAGTGGAGGGAAACCTCACACTTATATGTTACGACTACCCTCGATATACGCATAGACTAGACTCTGAAGCTATGGTCATGCTTGCGGGTTATACAGAAAATTGTATTAGGTTTGCTGCTTATCTTGGCGACGAACTTCGTAAAAGACTACTGGTCCGCCTTAGTCCAAGGGAGACGGGATGGGACCAAGAGGCACGCTGGTACGATAAGTTCCGCGATGTCCGAGTCGAGCGAGGACAGATAAGCATGCACGAAATCATGATGGAGTCACGACTGTTGGTCTACACCTACAACTCAACCGGCTTTTTAGAAGCGCTCGTAGCAGGCATCCCTTTTGTGGCGTTTTGGGATTGCGACGTTAGCCGGTTGAGGCCTGAAGCAAGCTCAAGCTTCGAAGAATTATACGCGGTCGGTATTCTCCACAGGAGTCCAAAAAGTGCAGCGCATCAGGTATCGATGGTTTGGTCAAACGTCGAAGGATGGTGGCAGACCCATCAGGTTCAATCAGCAATTCGTAAATTTTCAGAGAAATTCTGTAAAAGTCCCAAGCAAGCGCACGCGAAAATCACGCACCTATTGAAAAAACTTGAAAAGTTGCAAGACATTAATAAATGTCAGGTTCATGAGGGGAGTGATAAGTTCAAGTCGAAACATAATTGACGATGTGAGGAAGCGGGGGCTATTGATGGCAGGTGCCTAGACATTTAGACATCGAAAATATACTCGACTTTATTAAAGTGAATTGTTCTTCATAAATACTTTACTAAAAGTCGCTGCGCTGGGCTGAGGCTCGTAAGAAAATCTAGAAGCAATCTCATTCTGATCCCGGTCCAGAACGACGGAGTGTAGATTCAAATAGAGCGAAGCATTTTAATCAGCGCCCAAAGGGCCTGAAAGCTGATTGCTAGAATTAGATACATTATAATAACCGTGCAAAGGAATTTAATTTTTTCGAGCTCTATTTCCGATGAATATGAAGTTAGAGTATAAAAAAATCAGGCTTTCATCAAAGCCCTCTGAAAATTAATGGATTAACCTGTCAAGTGAACATAAAGCTGCTACTAAGGCGGTTGAGTCTACGATTAATCGAACGCTTCGCTGATGGTCCGCTAGGGGAGCACATTTATCCTCTTTTTGCGGAGGTAGCAATGCATAGATTTAGCGTGGTTTCAGGAGATTCCGGATTAAAGTTTTTTGTGCCCAACGCAGTGAATAGATTTCGGGTCAATACTTTTTTGACCAAAGAGCCAGAGACCTTGGAGTGGCTTGACCGCATTCCGCCGGGAAGTGTAGTTTGGGACATTGGCGCCAACATAGGGTTGTACACATGCTATGCGGCGAGCGTAAGAAAATGTCGAGTGATTGCCTTCGAACCCTCGGTTCTGAACTTGGAGCTTTTGGCTCGCAATATTAACCTCAATAACTTAAGTGATGTTGTGACGATAATCCCGCTGCCAATTTCCGATTGTCTCAGCGTTAGTACGCTGAACATGTCGTCAACGGATTGGGGTGGTGCCAAGTCTACATTCAAGGAAGCGTATGGGCACGATGGCGAGCCCATTAGAACTACGCTCAGAGTGCCGCTAGTTGGGATGTCGATGCCGGAAATGGTCGACCTTCTTGCTCTGCCAATGCCGGAATACATTAAATTGGATGTGGACGGGATCGAACATAAAATTCTTGGCGCTGGCGGAAAGGCACTTCAAAGTGCAAAGGAAATTCTCGTTGAGGTCAATGATAATTTTCATGAGCAGACCACACTAACCGACAGATATCTCCGTGAGAAAGGATTCGTACTCAAAGAAAAACGACATGCGCGTATGTTCGACGAGGAAGATTCGGAAAGTGCAGTGTGTACAACCTTTAATCAGATTTGGATCAACGCGGGGAATGGTTGACGGATACAAGGCGTTACGCGTAGGCATTGCCGGTTATGGCGTGGTTGGTAAGCGCCGGCATGACTGCATCCGAAGGCGGAGCGACATGGAGGTCGTCGCAGTATGTGACCGAAATTTCACCAGCGCCGGAAAGCTTGCGGATGGCGTGTCCTTTTTCGCAAATTATCGAGAATTGCTGAATACTGAGTTGGATGTCTTGTTTGTGTGCCTGACAAACGACATCGCTGCAGAAGTGACGATTGCAGGTCTTGAGAGCGGCCTACACGTATTTTGCGAAAAGCCTCCCGGGCGCGACGTGGCTGATATTCGCCGTGTCATAGAGTGCGAACGACGGCAGCCGGCACTCAAACTGATGTACGGCTTTAACCATCGATATCATGAGTCTGTGGTCGAAGCTTTGCGAATCGTCCGTTCAGGCGAACTAGGAAAAGTCATTAGCATGCGAGGGGTTTATGGAAAATCCAAGCTGATAACATTCAACCAGCCAGACTGGCGGGCACGTCGGGAAACCGCGGGCGGTGGTGTCCTGCTCGATCAAGGGATACACATGGTCGATCTCATGCGCTTGTTTGCGGGCGAATTCACTGAAGTTCATAGCTTCATTTCCAATGGTCATTGGGGCTATGACGTCGAAGATAATGCATACGCGTTGATGCGCACCAATGATAGGATTGTGGCCATGTTGAATTCATCGGCGACCCAATGGCGCCATCGATTCAACCTCGACATTACTCTCGACAAAGGTAGCGTCAATTTAGGCGGCATACTCTCCAGCTCGAAAAGCTATGGGGCAGAAACGCTGACCGTAGTAAAGGCCGACCCGGATCGCGATAATGGGGACCCTCTTGAACATCACACTCGTTACAATCGCGATTGCTCATGGGATGAGGAGATCAATCGATTTGCTTCGAACATTTTGGACGGGGGCGCTGTGGATAGTGGGTCTTCTAACGATGCACTGAATACGATGAGGCTTGTCTACAGAATTTATTATGCCGACCCAGATTGGCGAGAGCGCTATTTAATCGAAAACCCGGATTTTTCAAATGAATAATATTGATCGATTGTTTTCCCGCGATGCAACAACTTTTGCGCGTGCCTACATTGAATATCTGACCAACGTGCTGCGCGCGATCGACCCTAATGCGATCGCGAGATTTGCCGAAACTTTGCTGGATGCAAGGGAGCGTGGTGCGACAGTGTTTTTCGTCGGCAACGGGGGTAGCGCTGCTACTGCCAGTCACTTTGCCAATGATCTTGCAATCGGCACCAATTCCTATGAAAAGCCATTTCGGGTTATCAGCCTGACAGACAACCAGGCCATCATTACTGCGATTGGTAATGATTTCGGTTACGACGATATTTTCTTGCGTCAGTTTCAGGTGCTGGCAAAAGATGGAGATGTCTTGGTAGGAATTTCAGCTTCCGGAAATTCTCCGAATCTGGTCAAAGTATTTGATTATGCCCGTGAGCGCGGCATAAAAACGGTTGCCATCACGGCCTTTGATGGAGGCAAGTTAAAGACCATCGCAGATCAAAGCGTGCATGTGCCAACCGCACCCAAGGAATATGGCCCTGCCGAAGATGCCCACATGGTCCTCGATCATTTGCTCGGTGCGTATCTAATGCGAATGGTAAAACGTGACTGAGCCATTCGCCCCCCTCAAGGGAAACCGAGGGCCTTTGATAGTCCTTGTCACCGGCGCGACGCGAGGTATCGGCAAATCAGTTGCAATTGAATTCCGCCAACGTGGTGCACGGGTCATCGGAGTGGGGACCTCCACTACCTTTAAAGCTGATTGGCTCGACGAATACATCGGGACTGATTTCTCCTGCATTGAAGCTGTTCAGGCATTCGCTGACCAAGTGCGATCGCTAGGCGTTGATGTGCTGGTCAATAATGCGGGCGTAAACAAAATCCAGCCTTTTGAAGAAATCACAGCTCAAGACTTTCTACGTATCCAGCAAATCAATGTCGTTGCTCCCTTGCTACTGTGCCAAGCGGTGCTGCCCGCGATGAGGAAGAAGCAGTGGGGGCGTATCGTCAATGTGTCTTCTATATGGGGAAAAATCAGCAAGGCATACCGAGGCTCGTACTCGGCCAGTAAGTTTGCTCTTGATGGAATGACTGCTGCTATCGCGGCCGAAGTCGCGATGGACGGGGTGCTGGCCAATTGCGTTGCGCCCGGGTTTACGGATACCGAACTGACGCGCAAGGTGCTGGGACCGCAGGGGATCGCCGACCTAGTTTCAAAGGTTCCGCTTCGCAGATTGGCGAATGTCGATGAGATTGCAAGACTCATAGTCTGGCTAGGCAGCCGGGAAAACACTTACATCTCCGGACAAAACATTGTGATCGACGGAGGATTTACGCGTGTTTGAATCGTTGTGTATTCAATCGCACAAGGGGTTCTATAGCGTCGAATTTCATGCGGATGACTGGGGATTGATTAATTCAATCGCCTCGCAATCGGCCCACTTCCTGATAGATGATCAGATAGCTGAGCTGTACTCGCAGCAGCTTGCGCCAGTGTTGTCGCAGCCAACGACCTTATTGATCGAGGCAACCGAGAAGAGTAAAACATACGAGCAAGTTGGCGATGTTATCAACAGGTTGGTGGAAAATGGTGTGCGCCGACAGCACAGGCTCATCGCCATCGGCGGTGGCGTAATCCAAGATATCACTTGTTTTATTGCCAGCACACTCCTGCGCGGTATTCCCTGGGAATTCTTCCCGACCACGCTACTCGCGCAAGCCGATTCATGCATCGGGTCCAAGAGTTCGATCAACCTCGGGGATGTCAAGAACGTACTCGGTACATTCAACGCACCCAATCGCGTTGTCATCCTATCCAGCTTCCTTGCTACATTAGAAGTTCAGGAACTGAACTCCGGCATAGGAGAGATGCTGAAAGTCCATGCGATTGCCGGGCCAGCGAGTTTTGATGCAATAGCGGGCCAGTACGATGCACTGCTGACTGATTTTCATGTACTTTTGAATTTCATTCGAGAGTCCCTGAAAATCAAGCAGCGCTATATCGAAGCCGACGAGTTCGACCAGGGAATCCGGAACATTTTCAACTACGGGCACAGTTTCGGTCACGCGATTGAATCAGCGACGCGCAATGAAGTGCCGCACGGGATTGCTGTCTCCCTCGGGATGGACATTGCCAACTTTGTCGCCGGTCGTCGAGGACTGACTAGCATAGCCCACTTTGAGCGGATGCATCCGACGCTTGCCAAGAATTACTCGGCATATCGAGATGTCGCGATCCCGCTGGACCGGATGCTGGCTGCGCTTGCCAAGGACAAGAAGAATACATCGGCACAGTTGGGATTAATCATGCCAATGGGAGAGAAGTCAAGCATAGAAAGGGTGTACCTCACGCCCGATGAAGTATTTCGGGCTGATTTGCAGGCATTTTTCAACGAGATCATGGCATGAATGATACGGACCTGGTAGGCGTATGTTCGCGTTCCTTCTCCGCAAATCCGGTGCTTCGCGCTGAACTGTTGGCGCGGTACGGTCGGGTGCGATTCAATGAAACGGGCAAGACATTATCCGATGAGGCATTGATTGAATTCCTTGCGGGATGTGACAAGGCTATTACAGCGCTGGAAAAAATTGACGAGGCCGTGCTTGCGCGATTGCCCGAATTGAAAGTGATCGGAAAGTATGGTGTCGGTTTGGATATGATCGACAGGGCCGCAATGCATCGATTCGGTAAGCGGCTTGGGTGGAAGGCCGGTGTCAACAAACGCTCAGTCGCCGAACTGGTGATTGCATTTGCCATCGTGATGCTCAGGCGGGTTCCTGTTGCTAGCAAAGAGGTTCGGGAGGGCATATGGCGGCAATCTACGGGAAGCTTGCTGAGTGGCCGTACCGTGGGTGTAATCGGATGCGGCCATGTGGGCAAGGATCTGGTGCCGCTTCTGCGTGCCTTCGGATGCCAGGTAATTGCGCACGACATACTGTCATTTCATGATTTTTACCAAACCCACGAGGTTGTGGCTGTCGGTCTTGAAGAATTGCTGGTTCGTTCAGATGTTGTCACACTACATGTGCCATTGGACGACACTACACGGGGCATGCTGGATGCACAGCGAATGGCGCTACTGAAGCCAAGCGCAATACTGATCAACCTCGCTCGCGGTGGTTTAGTCGACGAACTGGCGCTCAAGGCGGCGTTGAAGGAAGGCCGCTTATTCGCAGCAGCATTTGATGTTTTTGCCAGTGAACCCCCGCAGGATATGGAGCTGATCCACCTGCCAAACTTCCTCGCTACGCCGCACATTGGCGGCAGTGCGTCCGAAGCAATCTTGGCAATGGGCCGCGCGGCCATCGATGGGCTGGACAATCATTGCGCCTTGGACGCAAACGGAAATGTGCTGGCCGGGGATAGCGCGTGACTGTCCGGCCTCGCTCATCATTATTGAATCCGACCTTGGTCAGGCCGTACGCACTCGCTTCGGTGCCACGTGACCAGCAGACCCTTTGGCTGGATAAGAATGAGAATCTTGACCCAACCCTGTTGGCCCTAACGGCCAAGGTTTTTGCAGAACTGGATGCTGCATCGATCGCAAGTTATCCGGAAGCGGGCGAATTGTACCGTCAGTTGGCCGCCTATCTGGCTCTGGATCCACATTGCTTGCTCCTTACGCCCGGCAGTGACGGTGCGATCCGATTGACATTCGAGGCTTTCGTAGAGCCAGGGGATATCGTCCTGCATACCCAGCCGACATTTGCAATGTATCCGGTGTATTGCCAAATGTTCGGCGCCCGAGCCGTAGCTATTGAATACCTTGATTCCGACACCGGCCCGCAATTGAATCGCGATGCGTTGATTGGGGCTGTGCGTCACTACAAACCAAAGCTTGTGTGCTTGCCGAATCCGGACAGCCCGACAGGTACGGTTCAGGATGAACCTTTTCTTTCAGACTTGCTTGACGTTTGCGAGGAAGCCTGCAGCGTATTGTTGATCGACGAGGCCTACCATCCTTTCTATCGGTGGACAGCGATGCCCTGGGTGATGAATTCACCAAACCTGGTGGTCACGCGAACATTTGCAAAAGCATGGGGGGCGGCAGGCCTGAGGATCGGATATCTCGCAGCACAACCGCAGACCTCAGCAGTGCTACACAAGCTCAGGCCCATGTACGAGGTGAGCACCGTGGCATCTGAATTCATGACGCGCATGATGATCCATGTGGATGCTATGGAAGCGTCGGTCCAACGCGTCTTGCAAGGTAAAGCAGAATTTTCAATGCGCATGGGCCGCCTCGGCCTGCGGGTACTTCGAAGTGAGGGGAATTTTCTGCACGTCAGTTTCGGCGCTAATGCCGAGCGAGTGCATGCCGCACTGCGCGGCAAAGTTCTCTATAGAGAATCTTTTACCGCGCCAGGCTTGGTCGGATATAGCCGATTCAGCATGGCTCCGATCGGCGTGCTGGAGCCGGTCATTCAGCTTATAGAAGATGTCGTCGGAGAAGCTAGATGAATACGCAAGTTGCTAAGGTCGCGATAATTGGTTGCGGTCGGATATCAGGACACCATTGCCGATCGATTGCGCAGACTGCAGGCGCTCAATTGGTTGCAGTGTGTGACCTCGATATCGAGAAGGCGGATGTCTACCGAAAGGAATTCAACGTTCCGGCGTATGAAAATTACCGCAAAATGTTGCTCGAAAATCCGGACATCAACACAGTGGCGATCGTAACGCCGTCAGGTATGCACTTCGAGCATGCGCTAGAGATCATGCGGCGGTTCGGCAAGAATGTAATCATTGAGAAGCCGATCTTCATCAAGCCCTCGCAGGTACGCAAAGCTTATGAAGTTGCACGCGAGGTAGGAGTGCGGATATTTCCGGTATTCCAGAACCGACACAACCTAGCGGTGCGGCAGGTCATGGCGGGGCTGGCTGATGGCGCCTTGGGTAAGTTGCGCGCCGCAGCAGTCCGGGTTCGTTGGTGTCGGCCCCAGCGGTATTACGACCTCGCGCCTTGGCGTGGTACTTATGCATTGGATGGAGGATGCTTGACCAATCAAGGCGTTCATCATATTGATTTGCTGAGAAAACTTGGCGGAGAAGTGGTGCGGGTATGCAGTACGCACAGGACCTTGGGGGCGAACATTGAAGTGGAGGATACCGCGACAGGAGTGTTCGAGTTTGTCAGTGGCGCCGTTGGCAGTCTCGAGATCACGACTGCTGCGCGTCCTGTCGACTACGAAGCAAGCTTGTCACTCGTTTGTGAGCATGGTTTGGCACAGATCGGTGGCATCGCCGTGAACGAGTTGCAGGTTTATACCCCCAATCCCGACGCCTGCGTTACCGCCTCGGAAGATTTTTCCGGGAATGTGTACGGCCACGGGCACAAGCAGCTTTACAAAGACATCGTATCGACGCTCGAGCATGACCAGCCATTTACAGTGGCCTACGAAGACGTCCTGGCTTCCATGAGGCTGCTAAATGCCTTTTATCGGTCGCATGAACAAGGTGGCTGGGTTGAGGTAAATGACGATGCCGAAAGTGATCTACTGGGCAGGTCGGATGAGAAATTGGCTACCTTGTATCGTACGGGTGAATAACATGCTTCGCTTGCGGCAATGTGGTGCCGGGACGCGGATCGCGTCAATATTAGTTATTTCCTTGTTCGCGGGTTTGCTACATCTGGCTTGGAGTGTATACCGCGATCTCAATTTGCGTAGATATCATGCCGACGTGATCGCGCCTTTAACTGCACGTTCCGACGCGCAATGGCTCTACCAGTATTCACCATTTCGTGCGATCGAAATCAAATTTCCTCCAGGCGAGATGCATATTCGGTATCAGCTTCGTATCTGGGACGATTCAGGGAGCGAGACTGAAATTATACGTGAAAATTTACATCGTTTCCTTAAGCAATTTTATGAGGAGTCGCCAGTTCGATTTGAGACGAAATTGATGGCGGCAGAAATAGAGCCAGTGCGTTTACGAGCAATACGGACTGCAAAACAGCGCCAACTTGCCGAATTACTGAGCGACGAGTCGACCTTGCGGTGGGAGCGAATAGAACAACTGACGCAAGAGGTACGCGAGCTTGATAAACAAATTCTTGAACAGAGAATCCTGCAACGGAATGCAAACAGTACTGATCAGGTGATACTGAGTTCTTTTGTGTTGGAGCCAGCAAATCGAGTGGGCGCGACGGGAATGCTGCGTAGCCTCCTCGTAGTTGCTTTCGTAGCAATGCTGCAGCTCTCATTGTTGTGGAGTTGGCGTTAAAATTCCCATAGGAACTGAGAATTTGATGGTGAGGTTGTGCGCGCTGATGTTACTTGGGGTGGTATTTCTTCCACATCAGGCAATGCTACATATGCTGTTCCCCGCCGACCTGCTTGGGAAAAATCTCTGGTTGATCATCCCTTTAGTGATGTCCAGCGGGGCTTTAGCCGTTGTTTTAATGCTTCGCGGAGAGGATGCGCTGAAAGTCAAATTTACCTGCGCCGTGCTTATCTGGATTGCAGCCGTTTGGGCTGGTCTTCATTGGGATCAGGCTGGTATTGCAGAAGTCTTGATCAATTCACGCCCCCTGTTGTTACTCTCTTTAGCTGTGATTGGCGGGTGGGCCTTTTCTGGCATATCCGGCTTTGCAAAAGGCCTGCTTTTGATAGCTATTGCGCAAGGCGCGTTTCAAGCGCTCTTTGGTCTCGCCCATGTACATTTTTTCCCGGAGGTCGTGACGGGCACCTTTGCCTATTATCGTAATGTGCCGTGGTTCGTGACGGAGGAGTGGCGGCTATTTACCAGCAGGGAGTCGGGCACTCTGGGCAATTCCTCTGCCTATGCGGAGATGATAGGCCTCGCCGCTTTTGCGATGTGCATTTACCTCGCTCGATATCGCCAAAACGGACCGAAATCGCTTTTTGTCGCATTAGCGCTGGGAAGTTGGATCTTGTTTGTTGCTGCCGTCATTCCCTCGCTGTCCCGCGTAGTTGTTGTTTTCGTCTCGATGCCCTACCTGACCCTCCTGGTATGCATGGTTCAAAAGAAAGGGATTAAAGGCACGCGACTGCTGGCCATTGCAGTGGCATTGATCTTGTGCCTGATGGCAGCACTGGCAATGATCAAGTATCCGCAATTGTTGGAGCGTTTCAAGACGGAGGGAATGTTTGGGAGGACTCAAAAAAATGCGATGTTGCTGGGAGCGCTGACTTTCAGCCCGGAATGGTGGGTCTTTGGCATCCCATCACAGTTGCTTGCAGATTTGCGAACGCCGGAAGGAGCAGGGTTTGGAGATAACTCCTATTTGCGCCTCGCGGCTGCCTGTGGCTTTCCGGTAACGATTGCCTGGATGATGCTGATGGTGCGGCTTGGAGGAGACATTTCCCGAGCTGTTCCTGCTTCACGGGCGGAAAGAGCGCTCTACCTGGCTCTGCTTATTTACATCTTGACTCTCTTGTTTCTTGGTGATGTGTTATTCAACGATGGCTGGATCCTACTGGCAACATTATTGATGACATTGCGCGCTATACCCACTCAAGATTCTGTGGCGTCGGTGCTGTTGGAAAAAGATAACCCAGCCTTGTCTTCAAGCAATGGAAAGGAAATTGTTTTATGAGCAAGGTGTTCGGAATAGTCCCCGCACGCATGGCAGCATCTAGATTTCCCGGCAAGCCTATGTACCCTATTCTGGGTCGACCCATGGTGGAGCATGTATTCCTTCGTGCTGCCATGTACAAGGGGTGGTCTGCATTAACGCTGGCGACATGCGACGATGAAATCGCCGCGTTCGCAAATGCTAAAGGGATTTCCTGCACTATGACGGGAGCCCACCACACGCGTGCGCTTGATCGTGTGGCCGAAGCAGCCCAAAAATTGGGGCAAGAAGTCGCTGACGATGACATCGTGGTATGCGTGCAGGGGGACGAGCCTATGATGCGACCAGACATGATCAATACCGTCATCGATCCACTTATTCATGATGCCGATAAAGCTGGCACTATCTTGGCCATGCATATCATCGACAAGGAAATCTGGCTAAATCCTGATACGGTAAAGCTAGTATTCAATGCATCCGGCAGGGTGCTCTATACCTCCAGAGCGCCGGTACCTTACTGTAAAGGGGAGTTCGGTCCTAGCCTGATGGCACGGCGCATCTATGGCATATTTGCCTTCCGGTGGAAGTACCTGAAGATGTTCACCGAGCACCCGGAAACCCGTTTGGAGCAGATCGAGGCGTGCGATAGTAATCGCATTCTCGACATGAGCTTTTCCCAGCACATCGCGCCGTATCCGAATATTCCTTCATATTCGGTTGATAGTCCTTCCGATATCCAGCTGGTTGAGACACACATGCAATCGGACCCGCTCTGGATGAGCTACAAATAGAATGAGAAAAACAATTCATAATATTGCATACCAATCCGATTGGATATCTAAGTATTTTTCGACAAACAGGATACGTTGGGATCAATTCTATCGATCGGAGCGAGCGGTGCTTGAGGCTTTGGCTATCCGGGCAGAGAGTAGGGTACTCGATGTCGGCTGCGGTTGCGGAGGGCTGGGGATGGCGTTGCGAGAGCGATTTGGTGTTGAATCCTATGAAGGTGTGGAGATAAATGGTGCGGCTGCCGCCGCCGGCCGCAATTTAAACCCGACCGCTCGAATCTATGAAGGCGACGTGCTGAAAATCAGCGCGAGGGAATTGTCCGGTAAATCCTTTGACCTAGTTTTTTCGCTGAGTTGCATTGATTGGAATGTGCAATTTGACGCAATGCTTGCGACAGTCTGGTCGCTCGTGGCGCCAGGAGGACATTTGGTTGCGACGTTCCGGTTAACTGAAAAGCCGGGCTGCGCAGATTTTGAAAAGTCGTACCAGTTCATCAACGCAGAAGGGCTAAAGAGCGGGGAGCGCGCCGCCTACGTGGTGTCAAATGCCGCTGAACTTTGGCGCCAGTTCGAGGCGCTAGGTGCTGACAGACTATTAGCGAGGGGTTATTGGGGGCGACCCTCGACGACTGCTGTCACTCCGTATGATCGCCTATGCTTTGCGGCAGTGGCCCTGCATAAGCCCGTTGTTTGCGATAGCCATCAACCCATGCAGATGGATCAGGACTTGCCAGCCGAAATTCTGCTGTCACTGAGTGGCATCCCGCAGTGAGAAACCCTTGGGTCATATGGGATATGGAGTGTGCGCCAATGGTTGCAGAGGCTCCAGTCATCTTATGGAACAACGCATCTTGCGCGCCGGGTCAGTTTTCGATTCCTGCACTGTTGGAGGAACGGGCTATCCCGATTCGTGCGCGTTATCTGTCAATCATCAGCGCATTAGGGCGCATGGAAATTGATGGAGTTCCACTGCACCGATGTCTGCAAGATGATACAGGCAACAACTTTTGGTGGATGGGTTTATTAGCCGAGAAAAGCCCGTTCAAGACACCGGATTTGTACCGGTCGTTGAAAATGTTGACTTTGGAAGAGTTGTTGTGCTCACAACGTCCCGCTGCCTTATCGCTATACAGCGAAGACTGCCGGCTGGTCGAAGCGATCAGTGCATTATGCAAAGATCTCGGTATCGCTATCGTGATTGCGCACAAACCATCCTTGCGCGCCTGGATAAGCTCTCCGAAGAGCCTCTGGGAGGCAGGGCAGTGGGTGGCCTATCTTGGCGCGCATCTCATCCGGCGCTGGCCATTACGCAGGCTAGACAAAACGCAATGGCGAGGAGGTCAGGGGGCAATATTCTTGTGCTCCTATTTCGCCCACTTGGACTCGGAGGCCGCGCGGGATGCGCGCTTTCATTCGCGCCAATGGTCGAGCTTGCCCGAAATGCTAATGCGAGAAGGACACTATCTAAATTGGCTGCAGAATTATTGGCCAAGCGATGCCGCTCCCAAGGCCAGATCGGGAGCCATGCTTGCGAAGGCTTTCAATCTGTCCAAAAATGGAGCTGGTCTTCACAAGTTTGTTGACTCCTTTCTGAGCACGAAAATAATTTGGAAGACGATTCGCAGTGGTCTCTGGCTGAGAAGGCAAGCAAGTTCCTTGCGGGATTTGTCGGTTGAAATGCAGCGATCAGGGCTGCCCGCGTGGCTTTGGCCCATTCTGGAACCTGCGTGGAAAAATTCGATAACCGGGAGAGTGGCCGCTGCCAATTGTCTAGCTGTCCATTTGTTTGATGCAGCCCTCCGTGATCTTCCGCGGCAGCAGGGCGCCCTATATCTGTTTGAAAATCAAGCATGGGAAAAGGCGTTGTTGACCGCTTGGCGTCGCCATGGGCATGGACCAATCATTGGCATCATCCATGCAACAGTTCCATTCTGGCATTTGTACTATGCCGAAGACCCAATCAACATCAGCGGTCCTCTTGATTTACGAATGCCTCTTCCAGATGCTTTTGCTGTAAATGGTGAGGCGACTCGAGCAGCCTTGCAATCGCAAGGCTACCAAAGCGCGAAGCTAATTCCCGTAGAGGCGTTGCGTTACTTGTCTACATCAGAGTCAGGCCACGCCCCTAAAGTTAAAGCCAATACTTCGAATGGTCATCGCATTCTGATCGTCGGTGATATGGAGCCAAACGGCTTAAGACAATTGCTGCAGAGTGCGCAAAAAGCTGCTGCTTTATTGGGCAGTGAGTGGAAATTCTCGTTCAAGCCGCATCCAGCATTTGCAATCAAACCTAATGAGTTCATCGGATGGCATATTCCGATTGTCAATGGCTCTTTACAGGAATTGCTGGTCAGTTTTGACTTTGTGGTTTCGGGAAACAGCACATCGGCAAGCCTTGATGCATTTTTGGCAGGCAAGCCAGTAGTGATTTTTCATTCGGTGCACCACCTGAATCTAAGCCCCTTCAGAGGCTATGCAGGCGTTGAATTCTTCGAATCCCCGGAGCAGCTGGCCGCTTGTTTGCAGAGCAAGGATGCAGTTACTTTGTCCACGATAGCTAGGGATGCTTATTTCTACAGGAACGCCGATCTACGTCGTTGGAAAAAGTTAATTCGTTCATTGACAAGTAACGAATATGCAATCCATTGAATGCGGATTCAGAGTAAAAGATGAATACAAGCTTCCAAGGAAAAAAAGTTCTCGTAACGGGTCATACCGGATTCAAGGGTAGCTGGCTATGTGCTTGGCTTGACGCCATGGGGGCACGCGTGACGGGCTTGGCTTTGGCGCCGCCCACAAAGCCTTCGCATTTCGAAGCCGCTGGCTTGGCCAATTTCGTTGAGGATGTCCGAGTCGATGTACGAGACGCCCAGGCCGTGGCTGAAATAGTGCATGGTATGCAGCCCGAATTCGTGTTTCACCTCGCTGCTCAAGCACTTGTTCGGAGCTCCTATGATGAGCCCTTGCAGACTTGGCAGACAAATGTCATGGGGACGCTGCACGTTCTTGAGGCATTGCGCACCCTCGAAAAGCCATCTGTGGCCGTCATCATCACCAGTGACAAATGCTATGACAACGTGGAGTGGGTTTGGGGATACCGCGAAAATGACCCGCTAGGTGGGCCTGATCCCTATAGCGCATCGAAGGGAGCCGCGGAACTCGCTATCAAATCGTACATCAAGTCTTACTTCTGTGGAGCGTCTAACTCCGTTCGCGTCGCATCTGCTCGTGCCGGGAACGTTATTGGCGGCGGCGATTGGGCGAGCGACCGAATTATCCCCGATTGCGTTCGTGCCTGGTCTCGAGGCGATGATGTCCAGCTCAGAAATCCTCACTCCACGCGTCCATGGCAGCATGTGATGGAGCCGCTTGGCGGCTATTTGGCCTTGGCAGCTGCGCTGGAGGCGCAGCCAAAGTTGCATGGGGAGTCTTTCAATTTTGGCCCGCCCGCCCAGCAGAACCATAGCGTCCTGCGCCTTGTTCAAGAGATGGCGCACCATTGGAGTCAGGTGAAATGGACCCAAGTTCCCCAGCCGATGCATGCCCCTTATGAGTCCGGGCTGCTGAAGTTAAATTGCGACAAGGCCTTGCACATGTTGAATTGGCATGCGGTCATGGGCTTCGAGGATACCGTCCGTATGACTGCCGAGTGGTATGGCGCGTATTATCGCGACCCTTCAAACATCATGCAGGTAACTCGCGGACAGATTGAAGAATACTGCTCGATGGCAAAAGCTAAAGGTGCGACATGGATTCAGTGATCGAAGACCTTCGACTCACCGAATTGCGACGAGTCAATGCGGCCGGCGGCGACGTGCTACATGTTCTGAAGGCTGGTGAAACTGATTTCAGTGGGTTTGGCGAGGCGTATTTTTCCTGCATTAATCCTGGCGCGGTGAAAGCATGGAAGCGCCATCTTCGCATGACCATGAACTTGGTCGTTCCCGTTGGGCTGGTGCGTTTCGTTTTTTGGGATGGTCGCCCAGGTATTTTTAGATCTGAAGAAATCGGGGCTGAAGGAAACTACAGTCGGCTCTACGTGCCGCCGGGATTGTGGTTTGGATTCAAAGGCTGTTCGAAAAAGCAAAGCCTAGTGATGAACATTGCAAGCCATGAGCATGATCCGCTCGAGGTTGAGCGGCTTACGCTAGATGCGGTCAATTACGATTGGAAATAAAAAATGAAAGTTATCCTGCTGGCAGGGGGATTTGGTACCCGGCTTTCTGAATATACTGACTTGATTCCAAAGCCAATGGTGCCCATCGGGGGGCGGCCGATTCTGTGGCACATCATGCGGACTTATGCAAAATTCAATCACAAAGAATTTTTTGTCGCGCTTGGCTATAAAGCGGAAGTAATCAAGTCATATTTTTTAAACTACCGGTCACTAAACTCGGATTTTACAGTCGATCTATCTTCCGGTGATTTGACGCCGCATCAACTTGATGCAGTGGATTGGCAAGTAACTTTGGTTCATACGGGCGACAAAACAATGACGGGAGGGCGAGTGAAGCGGATGCGTAATTTCATCGGCAACGAGACTTGCATGCTCACGTACGGTGATGGTGTATCTGATATAGATTTAGATGCATTGCTCGCATTTCACCGCAGTCACGGGAAGCTCGTCACTGTTTCTGCGGTCCGTCCCGCCGCGCGTTTTGGCGAGCTTGAGATTGATGTCGCAACTGTTATCAATTTCAAAGAAAAGCCGCAGTTGCATGAAGGTTGGATCAACGGTGGCTATTTCGTGATTGAGCCAGCATTCTTCGAATTAATTGACGGAGATGAGACGATGATGGAGCGCGAGCCGCTAGAGCGTGCGGCGGCAATGGGTGAACTCATGGCATACAGGCACGACGGATTTTGGCACTGCATGGATACCAAGCGCGATCACGAATTGCTAGAGTCAATGTGGGTAAAAGGAGCGCCCTGGGTTCGTTGAACAACAAATGCGAATCTTAATTACCGGTGCCCGCGGACTTGTGGGCTCTTGTGTTGCTCACCATCTAGTGCAAAGAGGGCATGTGCTTAGGCTGGGATCGCGGCGAGGTTCGAAGTCGGAGCCCTCTGATCAGATCGAATTTGTGCCGACGGACTGGGATGACGAAACGTCGTTGTATGCAGCATGTTTGGGTATGGATGCGGTAATCCATGCAGCTGGCATGAATGCCAACGATGCGATCAAAGATCCGGTCGCTGCATTTGCAGTCAACTGCGTCGGCAGCGCGAGACTTGCAGGCGCGGCTAAACGCGCAGGCGTAAGACGTATGTTGTATTTTTCGACGGCTCACGTTTATGCGAGTCCATTGAAAGGCGAGATATCCGAGTGCGATCGCCCGATGAACCTGCATCCCTATGCAAGCTCGCACTTGGCGGGGGAGTTTGCGATGCGTCAGGTAAGCCAAGATAGTGACATCCAAGTCCTTGCACTTCGATTGTCAAATGCATTCGGTGCGCCGATGAACGCTAAAGCAAATTGCTGGAGTTTGTTGACGAATGACCTCTGTCGTCAAGTCGCCGAAACAGGAATCATGCGGCTCACATCGGGCGGCCTGCAATGGCGGGACTTCATTCCGTTGAAAGCTGTCAGTGAAGCGGTCGCGCGAATACTCCAAAGCGATAAAAATCTGAACATGGTAGGCATTCTTAATCTCGGAGGAAAAGCAATGCGAGTCATCGAGATGGCTGAGTTGATCCAGGCGCGAGCAACGGCACTGTTTGGGCACATGCCATCATTGGAGCGATCGCCAGTTCAAGAGCGCAGAAATCATCCAAGGATTGCCTATTGTTGTGATCAAATTCAAGAAGTTATTGACATGCCGGCGATAGACATGGAAGGGGAGATCGACGCATTGCTAAAGTACTGTTTTGCGCACTTTGGCGTTCAAGGTGCAAACATATGAACCGAGACGCGCCGTTGGTTTCGGTTGTTATACCTTCCTACAATCATGCGCACCTAATCGCGCGCGCAATAAGTTCGGTTCTCGCGCAAAGCTGGACTCATTTTGAAATCATCATCGTTGATAATCACTCGAGTGATAATACGGATGAGGTGGTGAGCGGGTTCGCGGATGCGAGAGTGCGCATGCTGAAGGTGCATAACGGCGGGATAATCGCTATTTCACGAAATCACGGGATTAGCGCAGCGCGGGGTGAGTGGATAGCGTTTCTGGATTCTGATGATTGGTGGCGTTCCGAAAAGCTAGAGCGCTGTTCGCAGCACTTTGATGCGTTCGACTTCATTTACCACCGTCTTCGGATTGCTCGTCAAGGGCAGCGTTCACTACTTGCAAGGCATATCGGAAGCTGGCCAGTCCGCGCGCCGGCGTTTCACCATTTACTGACCGATGGCAATCCTGTAGCGACCTCGTCTGTTGTTGTTCGACGCGCAATGCTGGAGCAAATAGGGGGATTCGACGAACGCGGGGAGATTGTTGCAGCCGAGGATTATGACGCTTGGATACGTATTGCGTCGCTAACCGACCGTTTCCTATTTATCCGCCAAAATTTAGGTTACTACCTATTCAGCGTGCAGAGCGCCTCCAGAAAGGACATGTCCCTGCCTATGAGAGAGGTGTACGCAACCTACGCCCACCGACTGCCGTTACGGTCTCAAAGACGCATGGAGGCAAATGCTGCATACGCAGCTGGCCGTTACGCGTGGGTTCAAGCCGATTTAGTGAGAGCAAAGATAGAGCTAGGTAAGACCCTGCGGTGGGGGCGGATTGGCTTGCGGACAAGGGCGCTGGCGACCCTATTTATGGTCCTATTCCGAGAAGGTTCCCAGAAGTTAAAGCGAATAGTGAAGCCATGAGAATAAAAACAAACATTCCCAAGCGTGCGCTGATATTCGCTGCGCTACCGCCGCCGATCGGAGGCGTGAGTTCGATCGTGGCGATGTTGCACCAATCGCTACGGGGCACCTCCGGACTGGTCTTTTCCTCGCCACTCCCCAAACAGCGCGGGTTCATGGGCTTGGTGCGGCCAATTGTAAATTCATGGCGTTTGATGCAAGAGACTCTAAGGATTGATCGAGGAGCTCGCGTTTTGTTTTTTGCAAGTGCTGGCGTGTCATTCTATGAGAAATTGGCTTGGCTGCTTTTGGTGCGCATCACCGGTCGTCATGCCGTGGTAGTTATGGTGGATGGAAATTTCCCGGTCTATTGGAGTGAAATGCCGGGGCTTACTGCTCGTCTTGTACGTATGCTAGTCTCACACGAGCTGGTCACCATCGGTGTGCAATCAGAGCAATGGCGTCGCTATTACGAGGGTATTTTCCCTGGTGCTGATTGCGTCATAATCAGTGCGACAGTAGCTCAAGAGTTTCGTAATGCCCCCCTCTGGAAGGATGAGACACTTGTGCCGACCGTTATTTATGTAGGGTGGATGATTTCTAGCAAGGGAATATCTGATCTCATGTCTGCCTTTCAAAGGGTAAAAGCCGACTGCCCTCGGGCTCGCCTCTGTATGGTGGGTCCGATATTTGATGGGGCGCCGATATGGCATACTTACGCACAAGACCTAGGAATCGCCGAAAGCGTAGACTTTATGGGACCCGTGCATGATCGAGCTACGTTGATCGATTTGCTTCGTAAAGCGTCTGTATTTGTACTTCCCTCGCACGCCGAAGGATTCCCGGTGGCTCTGCTGGAGGCGATGACGATAGGGGTTCCGTGCGTTGCGAGCGACGTTGGCGGGATCCCTGATCTGTTGGACCACGGTAGCGCGGGCGTTATCGTTCCGCCTAGCGACCCAGTCAAACTGGCAAAGGCACTAGATGGTCTTCTGAAGGATCCTTTTCGGCGACAATGTCTTTCCTTGCAGGCGGCTGATCGAGCTCGAACCACCTACGGTTTTGCCACCTTTGTAGAGTCCTATCTCAATATACTCGCCCTCCAATGACAGATTCCGACGGCAAGCGTATCGCATTGATCGGTGCTGGCTTCGTAGGTAAGCACCTGGTCCGGAGCTTACTGAAGACTGGGCACGTATTGCGCATACTCGACCGAAATCCATGTCCCGCTGAATTCGTCGACAAATTGGATTGGATGCAGGGTGATTTCCATGACAGTGCTGTGCTCACCAATTTGCTCTCTGGATGTGAAGTTGTATATCACTTGGTCTCCAGCACAGTTCCGGGAGATCTGCATGTGGATGTTGCCCGAGAACTGCATGAAAACGTAGTGGCTTCTCTTGGGGTTATAAATGCTTGTGTAAACCACGGCGTGCGGCGGCTTGTATTTGTGTCTTCGGCTTCGGTCTATGGCATACAGGATCACTTTCCTGTACGGGAGGATGCTTCAACTTGGCCGATCAGCGCACATGGAATACACAAGTTAGCAGTAGAAAAATTTTTATGGTTGGCGAATTGGGAGTACGGGTTGGATGTGCGGATTATTCGATTAGCGAATCCTTACGGTCCTGGCCAAAGCATCACAGGGCGACAGGGGTTCGTCGCCATAGCAATAGGCTGTCTGCTTCGCGGGGAAAAGTTAACTGTGCGTGGCGGCGGTAGCATGGTGCGCGACTTTATTTATATTGAAGATGCTGTTGAGGCGCTCGCAAGAGCTGGAGTTTACGACTTTCAGCCACCGGTTCTTAACATCGGTGCTGGTAAAGGGTATAGCTTGCGTGAAGTCGTCGATCAGGTTGAGCATCTCACGGGCCTCAGCCTGCCGGTCGGTGATGCCCCGCCCCGAAAGATCGACATTCCAGTAAGCGTATTGGACATAACGCTTGCAAGTAAGGTACTTGGTTTTGCGCCATGCACTTCGCTTCGCGAGGGATTGGCACGTACGTTGGCTGCAGTAAAAGAAGAGGCTGGGATCGAATGGAACAACGCCTTAAAGAGGCTGGGGGCCGGCCGATGATGCAACAAAGTATTCACCTTATGATAATGCGAAGACTAGGGCTCATGAAATGTGTGGAATAACCGGATTTTTCGGGCCGTGGATGCAGGCTGCATTGGTGCAAAGCGTGTCAGCGTTATCGCATCGAGGACCCGATGACCGGGGAGTATATTTTCAGGAGCAGCGTGGTGTCGGCCTTGGTCACGTGCGCCTAGCTATCGTAGATCTGTCGGCTCATGGCCATCAGCCAATGCTGCGTGCCAAAGGTAATGTCGCGCTCGTATTCAATGGGGAAATCTATAATTTCCACAAATTACGCGAGCAATTGGAGGCAGAGGGAGTCGCGTTCGAAGGACACTCGGATACCGAAGTCTTGATCAACCTCTATCTTGCCCATGGCGAGGCGATGCTTTCCCGTCTCAATGGAATATTCGCATTTGCCATCTGGGATGAGCGCAAGCAGACACTGCTGGTCGCTAGGGATGCCATGGGTGTCAAGCCTCTCTATTACACAGAGACCGGGGGTGGGTTCGCTTTTGCAAGCGAAATAAAGGCCCTGCGCCCGATGCTCGCACCAACATGCGAACTCGACCCACAGTCGCTCCATCGTTACCTGACCTATCTCTGGTGCCCGGGCGAAGGCACTCCTCTTCGCGAAGTTAAAAAGCTATTGCCGGGACAGGCCCTGTTCGTTCGAGAAGGAAAGGTCGTACGGCGCTGGTCATGGTATCGCCTTCCAATGTTTGATGCCGGGCGAACTTTCTGTAATGACGGCGAGGGAATAGCGGGGGTTGCTCGTCATCTCGAGCAGGCGGTCACACGACAAATGCTGGCGGATGTGCCATTGGGCGCGTTCTTGTCTGGGGGGCTAGATTCCAGTGCGATTGTTGCCTTTGCTGCCAAGCAAAATCCGGAAATTCGTTGCTACACCATTGAGGCGATCGGTGGAAGTGATATCGGCGAAGAAGCTGACCTGCCCTATGCGCGCAAGGTTGCTGCGCATCTCAAGGTCCCGCTCGAAATCGTCAGCATCGACTCCGACGTGATGGCCGGCGATCTGGAAAGAATGGTAAGGCAACTTGACGAGCCACTTGCTGACCCAGCGGCGCTGAATGTCTACTACATTAGCCAGTTAGCCCGAAGCCAAGGGGTCAAAGTCTTACTTTCTGGTGCCGGTGGAGACGACCTTTTTACTGGCTATCGCCGACATCTTGCCGTGTCCATTAAAAACTACTGGTCATGGATACCCGCCAATTGGCGCAGCAACTTGGGCAATTTGGAGAGTCGTCTCGACAAACGCCATCCGTTGCAGCGTCGGATTGCAAAATTACTCGGCGGACTTGCATTGAATGGCGATGAGGCGCTCGCCAACTACTTTGTTTGGTCTGCGGAGTCCTTAGTATATCCACTGTACACGAAAGAATTCAAGGCTCGCTTGAATGGTGCAAAAGCAGCGGAGCCAATGTTGGAATTCCTTCGGGGTCTCCCAGCAGATACAAGTTCAATCGAACGAACCTTATCACTCGAGCAAAGATTTTTCCTTGTGGACCATAATTTGCTTTACACAGACAAAATGTCCATGGCAGCCGGGGTCGAAGTGAGAGTGCCTTTTCTCGATGCCGACTTGGTCAAGTTCGCCGCGACGATTCCCGCAACGATGAAGCAGCGCGGATTCACAGGGAAATGGGTGCTCAAGAAAGCCATGGAACCTTTGTTGCCACCTGATGTAATTCACCGAAAGAAAGCGGGTTTCGGCGCACCGCTTCGTCGATGGATGCGCGGCGAGTTGAAGGCGCTTTTTGGTGACGTGTTAAGCGCAGAAAGCCTGCGCCGCAGGGGCATATTTGATCCGGCTGCAGTTCATAACCTGATGGCAGCAAACGAGCGCGGGCGTGTCGATGCAAGTTACACCTTGCTTTCCTTGCTTTGTATAGAGCTTTGGTGTCGAGAATATATGGTTGCCTGAAAATGAGCGCTACTACCCAGCCAAGACGAAAAGTCATGCTGGTCTTCGGGACGCGTCCCGAAGCAATAAAAATGGCTCCTTTGGTACACGCCTTGCGTGCCTTACCAAGAGATTTTGACTTGAGGGTGTGTGTCACCGGTCAGCACAGGCAAATGCTTGATCAGGTGCTGAGTTTGTTCGAGATCAATCCAGATATTGATCTCAATATCATGAGACATGAACAAGACCTGTTCGATGTGACATCGGCCGTATTGCTAGAAATGCGAGCCGTGCTCAGGGCAGAGCAGCCCGATATTCTTCTTGTACATGGTGACACGACAACGACATTCGCTGCAGCTACCGCAGGATTTTTTCACGGGACACGAATAGCACATGTTGAAGCCGGACTTCGGACTTGGGATATGCGCGCGCCTTTCCCGGAGGAGTTCAATCGCCAGGCCGTAAGCCGTATGGCAGATCTGCATTTTGCGCCAACCACGAAAAGTAAGGAAAATCTGTTGGCCGAGCATGTCAATGCAGAAAACGTGCATGTGACTGGCAACACTGTGATTGATGCGCTTCACTGGATATTAAAGCGCATCAAGGAAGAGCCGAGGAGAGCAATTCGCGTTGAATCAGCACTTCGTGCGACGCTTTCGTTCGACTGGCGGAGCGCAAAATTCGTGCTGATAACCGGTCACCGACGAGAAAATTTTGGTAGCGGATTCAAAGAAATTTGCCGAGCAATCAAGCAGCTCGCTAGCCGCTACCCGGACATTCATTTTGTCTATCCTGTGCACCTGAATCCGAATGTGCAAGTGCCCGTTCGCGAGATTCTCGATGGCATGAAGAACATCCATTTAATAGCCCCCCTTGATTACGAGCCATTCGTTGTTTTGATGAGCCACTGCAGAATAGTACTGACTGACAGCGGCGGCATTCAAGAAGAGGCGCCGAGCTTGGGCAAGCCGGTTCTGATTATGCGCGATGTAACGGAACGTCCAGAAGCAGTTGAGGCGGGGACAGCGCGCTTAGTCGGCGCAAACCAGGAGCGAATCGTTTCTGAGTTGAGCGACCTTCTCGACGATGCCGAAAAATATATGGCGATGGCAAAAGCCAACAATCCCTACGGAAAAGGGCAGGCTTGCACCCACATCGTGGAAATCCTGAGGAACTATTGAATGCAGAAAAAAACAGTGTGCGTGGTCGGACTCGGCTACATCGGATTGCCAAGCGCCGCATTGCTGGCTAGCTGTGGACATGACGTACACGGAGTCGACCTGAACGAGGAAGTCGTAAGCACAATCAATCGGGGTGATATCCATATCGTCGAACCCGATCTTGATGCATATGTTCGATGCGCTGTCACGGCAGGCAAGCTCAATGCATACACCAGCCCAAAGCCCGCAGATATCTACATGATTTGCGTACCGACACCATTCCATGAGGGTGGCTTAACGCCACAGCCCAATATTGAATACGTGCTCGCAGCGACTCGCAGCATTGCAGACCTACTAAATCCGGGAAATGTTGTCATTCTTGAGTCGACCTCGCCCGTTGGAACAACTCAGAAAATGGCAGACTTACTTGTTTCTATCGGAGTTGATACAAGCACATTGCATATTGCGTATTGCCCTGAGCGAGTCCTCCCCGGGAAGATCATGAGTGAACTTGTACAGAACGACCGAATTGTCGGCGGCTTAACCCCAGCTGCCTCGATAGCGGTTGCGGACTTCTATCGCAGCTTTGTCAGCGGCGAGGTCCTTGAGACGGATGCGGCCACAGCCGAGATGTGCAAGCTGACCGAGAACAGCTACAGGGATGTCAATATCGCTTTTGCCAATGAGCTGTCAATGATATGCGCAAATGCGGGAATCGATGTCTGGAAGCTGATACAGCTAGCCAATCGACATCCGCGTGTGAATGTCCTTCAGCCAAGTCCCGGGGTGGGTGGGCACTGCATCGCAGTTGACCCGTGGTTTGTCGTCGCCAGTGATCCGGATAATGCCCGACTAATACGCACGGCAAGAGAGGTCAACAATTGGAAAACCAAGTGGGTAATCCATCAAATCGAATTCGCCATCGCCGAATACTCCGAATTACACGGAGGTAAAAAGCCGGTGTTGGTGTGCCTCGGTTTGACCTTCAAGCCTGATATCGACGACCTGCGCGAATCGCCAGCATTGCACATTATGCTGGAGCTAATGCGGCGCAAGCATGAAGTTTTCGCCGTCGAGCCGCATGTCGAAAAGTACGATGAACTGCAAATTCTCGATCTTGAGCCAGCTCTCGAAAAAGCCGACATTGTCGTTGTATTGGTCAAGCATAGAGATTTCCTGTCGCCAGAGATAAGAAAGCAACTCCGGAAGTACAAGGTCCTCGATTTTTGCGGGCTTGGAGACTAAGACCATCCAAAGCCAACGCGGTGCTTGTTATCTGTGGGTAGCCAAAGCTTAGATCGTATACGATCGGAAATGCCGTCAAAATTTTATCTGCTCGAGTAGCTGATTTGATCCATGACGAGAATTCTAAGGCATGGGGCAAAGAAACCTAGGCCAACTCTCTATCGGCCCCTCGGATGCGAGAGGCCATGCCGATTGCAAGTACTTGCAATAGAATAATCCCACGGAGATTTGATTGAAACAGATCCTGCAAAACATTCGAAGCGGTGAGACTACGATCGTGCAAGCGCCGGCACCAATGGCGACACCAAGACACCTGATTGTCCATACGACTCGGAGCCTTATATCTGCCGGCACCGAGCGCATGCTTGTGGAATTCGGAAAAGCATCGTGGATTGACAAGGCGCGCCAGCAGCCAGAAAAGGTCCGTATGGTACTCGACAAGATCCGGACCGATGGACTGCTCACTACGCTTGAAGCAGTAAATTCGAAATTGGACGAGCCATTACCGCTAGGATATTGCAACGTCGGCGTTGTGGCCGATATCGGGACGGGGGTCACTTCATTCCGAAGAGGGGATCGCGTCGTGTCAAATGGACCGCATGCCGATGTGGTTCGTGTGGGACAGAATCTGTGCGCACGCATTCCAGATGCGGTTGATGATGATTCGGCCGCCTTCGTTATCCTCGCAAGTATCGGGCTCCAGGGTGTTCGACTTGCGGCACCAACACTTGGGGAGTCATTCGTCGTTATGGGAGCAGGATTGATTGGGCTGCTCACTATACAGATTTTGCGGGCGCATGGATGCCGAGTGCTGGCCTTCGATTTTGATGATGTCAAGCTCGAGCTGGCTCGCCAGTTCGGGGCAGTCACCTGCAAATTGAGTGAAGGCTCTGATCCTGTCGAGACTGGAATCGCATTCAGTCGCGGTCGAGGTGTGGATGGCGTGATCATCGCTGCCTCGACGACATCATCCGATCCAATTTCTCATGCTGCAAAAATGAGCCGCAAGCGCGGCCGTATTGTGTTGGTCGGCGTAACCGGACTTGAGCTGAACAGATCCGATTTCTATACAAAGGAACTTAGCTTCCAAGTGTCCTGCTCATATGGTCCTGGACGCTACGAACCGGAATACGAAGAACAGGGTCAAGATTATCCTGTGGGCTATGTTCGCTGGACAGAACAGCGGAATTTCGAGGCGGTCCTAGAAATGTTGGCCGAAGGCCTAATTGATGCACGACCCCTAATCACGCACCGTTACGCCTTTGAGGAGGCACCAGCGGCTTACGCGCAACTCACCGAGAGTCGCAGTACTTTAGGAATATTACTGACTTATAGCTCTCCGGCAGTCGAGCGAGAAGTTCGAAATATGCCACTTAATGGGACACAAGTTTACGATACCGTAAGACCGGTGCTAGGTTTTATCGGCGCCGGTAACTATGCATCACGCATGCTGATACCTGCTTTCAAAAGGGCGGGCGCTCAGTTTCATACAATAGTGACTTTAAGCGGCGTCAGCGGCGTTATCCATGGTAAAAAAGCAGGCTTCGCAAGAGCATCTACCGATATTGTGGGGCTGTGGACTGATTCCGAAATAAACACAGTAGTGATATCGACTCGACATGACAGTCATGCGAGCTTGGCCGCAAAGGCTCTGCGTGCAGGGAAGCATATTTTTGTTGAAAAGCCCTTGGCAATTAATCCGTGCGAGCTTATCGAACTGCAGACAGCTTATGATCAAGCGATCGCTAATGGCCGTCGCTTGCAGCTCATGGTGGGATTCAACAGGCGTTTCGCGCCTCAGACTCTCAAGATGAAGACTCTCTTGGCCGCAGTGTCTGAGCCTAAATCTTTCATCATGACCATAAATGCCGGCGCCATCCCTTCAACCCACTGGGTGCAAGACAATTTCGTAGGCGGCGGAAGAATCATCGGCGAAGCCTGTCATTTTATTGACTTGATGCGTTTTCTTGCGGGCAGTCCAATCGTCTCTGCCCAAGCCCGGCGAATGGGTGACGTAACAGGCGTTGAGTCGGTGCATGATAAAGCTTCGATTACCTTAAGCTTTGCAGATGGCTCGTTCGGTACCATCATGTATTTGGCCAATGGAGCGTCAAGCTTTTCCAAAGAGCGTATAGAGGTCTTCGCTGCCGGTCGCGTCCTACAGTTGGACAATTTCCGAAAGATGAGAGGTTATGGCTGGCCGGGTTTCGACAAATACAATCTCTGGAAACAGGACAAGGGCCAGCAAGCCTGTGCGGCAGCCTTCCTTCTAAGCTTGCAGCAAGGTACGCCAGCGATTCCTCTTGAGGAAATCTTTGAAGTGGCACGTATCACGCTGGAGATTGACCAGACGCTGCGACAGCAATGAATGGCCTCCGGACATTGCTACGCACTGCGTGGAATTTAGGAATACCGAGCATCGCGCGCGTGATTGCATACCGTGCAGCCTTGCGGTTGGGTGTGCATCCCGTGCAGCAATTGCGCGGTACTACCCCGGAAGGTATATTTTTCCTGCCCCCGCCGGCTGGTTTGCCGTTAGTGACCGCAGTGCCAGTTTCTGACTGGCAGAAATATGCCCACCTTTTTGGACGATGGCCATTTGCAGTGGCCAGACAACCTCCAGACTGGCATGCCGACCCTCTTAGCGGTCGGCGCATTCCCAATTCAAGCCTACCGTGGTGGCGAATTCCTGATTTCGACCCATTGGCTGGAGACATCAAGCTTATTTGGGAGCTGTCGCGGATGGACTGGGCATTAGCTTGGGGTCAACGTGCACGCAAAGGTGATCTAAGCGCTCTTTCGAGATTGAATGACTGGCTTTCGGACTGGTGCCGCAGTAACCCCCCGTACTTCGGACCCAACTGGAAGTGTGGACAGGAGGCTTCGATCCGGGTCATCCATCTGGCACTCACCGCATTTATGCTCGGACAGGTACGAAAGCCAACTCCCGCGCTCTGCGATCTGGTGCGGCTGCATCTCCGGCGAATCTCTTCGACTTTGTCCTATGGGATTGGCCAGGATAATAACCATGGCACATCCGAAGCAGCCGCTCTATTTATTGGAGGCAGTTGGCTTCAGACACTCGGAGACGTGGACGCGACACGCTGGGCAAAAAAGGGTCGACGTTGGCTCGAAAATCGCATAGCCGCGCTCGTCACGAAGGGTGGGACCTTTAGCCAGCACTCACTTAACTACCACCGATTAATGCTCGACACATATAGCGTGGTCGAAATATGGCGCAGACATTTAAATCTTTCGCCATTCAGCGATAGGTTAGATGCACGTCGGCGAGCCGCTGCGGTCTGGCTACATCGGCTGATTGATCCGGACAGCGGCGATGGCCCTAATCTTGGTGCAAACGATGGCGTACGACTTCTACCGCTCAGTGATTCACGCTTTCGTGATTATCGTCCCAGTGTACAACTTGCGATAGCTCTCTTTGAAGGGCGGCGTGCTTATGTTTTGTCTGGCCGTTTTGATGATCCATTACAGTGGCTAGGTATTTCGGTGCCAAAACAACCGATGGCGAAAATCGATAGTGCTAATTTTTTAGATAGTGGATACGCTGTATTTCGGCGCGATTCAATCATGCTAATACTCCGTTATCCATGCTTACGTTTTCGACCTAGCCAAGCCGATGCACTCCATCTCGACTTATGGAAGACAGGTGATAATATTTTGCGTGATGATGGCAGCTACAGTTACAGCGCTGAGGTGAAATGGTCTAAATATTTTGGGAGTACTGCTGCTCATAACACCGTGCAGTTCGATGATCGCGACCAGATGCCGCGACTAGGAAGATTCCTTTTCGGGAATTGGCTACGCGTCCGAGACTTAAAGACATTTTCGGAATATGACGGAATAATTAGGGTTGCAGCCGGTTACCAGGATAATCACGGTGCTCGTCACTACCGAGGCGTCGCCCTTGGTAAAAATATATTGCACGTGCGAGATGCGATTGATCGCTTCCAGATCAAGGCCGTACTGCGGTGGCGTTTGTCACCAAGACCATGGAGACTCGAAGGCTGTGGTGTCACAGACGGAGCTAATCAAATATTAGTTGAGGCGAGTGTGCCAATCGTGCGCTGCGAATTAGTCGCGGGTTGGGAGTCGCGACACTACTTGGAAAAGACCTTGATTCCTGTGCTCGAGATCGAAGTTCGGCAGTCCGGTATCCTGAATACCTATTTCCATTTGAACGCATGAGAATTCTATATCTTCATCAGCATTTCTCAACTCCATTCGGCTCTACGGGGACTCGATCCTACGAAATGGCGCGTAGACTATTATCCCGTGGCCATGATGTTACTGTGGTGTGCGGCAGTTACGACGGCGGTGTAACAGGATTATCGCAGCCTTTCAAAAGGGGCATGCGTCGCGGCTTAGTTTATGGAATTGACGTGATCGAATTTGATCTTAAATATTCTAATAGTCATCGGTACTTGAGGCGCACCTGGACTTTCCTTAAATTTGCTCTGAGATGTATAGGTCTTGTTTGCACTGAACGCTACGACTTAGTGTTTGCCACTACTACGCCGCTAACTGTCGGCATTCCTGGTATTTTTGCTCGCTGGGGCTTAGGAAAGCCATTTGTGTTTGAGGTGCGTGATTTATGGCCTGATTTACCGCGAGCCATGCGTGAGATTCGCAATCCAGTTGTCCTCTGGGCGATGGGCTTATTAGAATTAGCCAGTTACCGATCAGCCCATCGACTGCTGGGCTTGTCGCCGGGAATTGTGGAAGGAATTTTTCGCCGCGGCGTACCACGCGAGAGTATTACGATGGTTCCAAATGGCTGTGACCTAGACATTTTTTGTGCGCAGGTTCGGCCTTGGCGACCCGAGAGCATTCGACCATCAGATTTCATGGCTATATTTGCCGGATCCCATGGTAAAGCTAACGGGCTTGATATAGTCATCGACGCTGCTGCCGAATTAAAACATCGTGGTCGAGATAATATCAAACTGCTATTAATTGGAGATGGCAAATTAAAGCCGAGTCTGCAAGCGCGCGCTAGATGCGAAGGCCTCTCTAATGTCGTGTTTCACGAACCTGTAGACAAATCAAGACTTGCAGACTTAATGGCGGCTGCAGACATCGGGCTGCAGATATTAGCCAACGTGCCAGCTTTCTATTTCGGTACGTCACCGAACAAGTTTTTTGACTATATCGCGGCTGGCTTACCGGTTCTCGTTAACTACCCTGGGTGGATAGCTCAGATCATTACCGAAAATCGCTGCGGATTTGTAGTGCCCCCTGACAATCCAAGCGCTTTGGCTGACACGTTAGAGCAGGCAGACCTCAATTATAATTCCACGAGGGAGATGGGCCGGCGCGCGCAAGAATTAGGGCGAAGAGAATTTGACCGCGATAAACTAGCCAGTCAATGGATTGATTGGGTAACGATGGGAAAAAAATGAAGCGAATTATTGACTTCTCTCTAGCTCTGTTAGGCCTGCTTCTCCTTGCTGTGCCAATGCTGGTGCTAACGTGGTTAGTACGTCGCAATTTAGGTAGTCCAATTTTTTTTATGCAGGTACGTCCGGGGCTCTATGGCAAGCCCTTTAAATTAGTGAAGTTCCGAACCATGACTGACGAACGCGACGCTGTTGGAGTACTTTTGCCGGATGCTATGAGATTGACCCGCTTTGGTGCTCTTCTGCGGTCAACGAGCTTAGACGAATTGCCTGAACTTTGGAATGTACTGAAAGGCGAGATGAGCCTAGTCGGACCGCGTCCGCTACTGGCGGAGTACCTGCACATCTATAGCCCAGAGCAAGTGCGTCGTCACGAAGTGCGCCCGGGAATTACTGGTTGGGCGCAGGTGAACGGACGCAACGCCATAAGTTGGGAAGAAAAATTAAAACTCGATATCTGGTACGTCGATCATCACAATTTATTTCTGGATTTTAAGATTTTATGGCTAACAATCAATAAAGTTTTAGTGCGTGATGGCATTAGAGCTGCAGGAGAAGTAACAATGCCCAGATTCAACGGCGGCAGAGAAAGAGAATAAAAGATATGATGCAGGTAGCTGTTTTTGGCACAGGCGGTTGTGGTCGTGGAGTGATGCCGTTGGCTCGTCGTAAATGGATCGCCAGCGGTCACCGGTATCAACTAGTATTTGTTGATGACAACCCGGCTACTGGCGAATGCAACGGTCACCGGGTATTCACCTACGCGGAATGGATAAATCAACCCGCTAGCAGCCGCCACATAAGCATTGCTATTGCGAATGGTACGACTCGAGAAAAAGTGGTCCAGCGTTGCATGGCTGATGGCGTAGAGTTCTTTGAAGTACGTGCTGATAATGTCGTACAACTTGACGAGGTTCAGATTAGCAATGGAGCTATTCTTCATTCTTTTGTCACATTAACGAGCAACATAAAAATTGGGAAACATTTCCACGCCAACATCTATAGCTATATCGAACACGACTGCATTATTGGAGATTACGTCACTTTTGCACCGGGTGTTAAGTGTAATGGAAACGTTGTTGTGGAAGATCATGTTTATATTGGTGCGAACTCCGTAATTAAACAGGGTCAACCAGGGAGTCGGTTAGTCATCGGTCGCGGAGCGGTAATTGGCATGGGCGCCGTGGTAACCAAAAGTGTGCCGCCTGGTGTCACTGTCGTTGGCAACCCGGCAAGTGTCTTACAAAAAAAATTTTTTTGAATCTAGTATGCTAAGTACGTCATTTTCCTCGTGGCCTTTCTACACCGCCGAAGAGGCTGATGCCGTAAAGAATACTTTGCTTAGTAATAAGGTAAATTATTGGACGGGTACCGAATGTCGCGAGTTTGAAAAAGAGTTTGCCGCTTGGACGGGTACACGCTATGCGGTGGCACTGGCTAATGGCACGTTGGCGTTGGATGTGGCTCTTAAAGCCTTGAAAATCGGGCAAGGGGACGAGGTAGTCGTTACGCCGCGGACATTTATAGCAAGCGTATCATGCATAGTTAATGCTGGCGCAAAGCCAGTATTTGCTGATGTAGAGCTGGAAAGTGGCAATATATCGGCTAGGACAATTAAAGCTGTACTGACGCCTCGCACGAAGGCGGTGATATGTGTGCATTTAGCTGGTCTTCCTTGCGACATGGATCCTATTATGGATCTGGCTCATCGACATCACCTAAAGGTCATCGAGGATTGTGCCCAAGCTCACGGAGCTCGTTATAAGGGACGATCGGTCGGGAGTATCGGAAGCATCGGCGCATGGAGCTTTTGTCAGGATAAAATAATGACTACCGGCGGCGAGGGCGGTATGGTCACTACAAATGACGAAACTCTTTGGCGTCAGATGTGGGCTTATAAAGATCATGGAAAAAGCTATGCGGCCGTATATGAGCGCGATCATCCAACCGGATTCCGATGGCTACATGATAGCTTTGGCACAAATTGGCGCATGATCGAAATCCAGGCAGCAATCGGACGTATCCAACTAAAACGAATGGATGAATGGACGGCGCAACGTCAGGCCCACGCTACGCGCTTGGCTAAAGCCTTCGCGCCTTTTGTAAACGAGGCCGGAGCTGTGCGCCTTCCTGGTTTGAAATGTGAGCGTTGTATCTGCGAATATGCTGATGGAGATATACAAATTTGTAAATTTGGATGTGTTCATGCGAACTATAAATTTTATGCGTTCGTGCGAGAGCGGGAATTAAAGCCGGACTGGAGTCGCGATCGAATTATTAATAGGTTTAACGAGGAGGGCGTACCTTGCTACCAAGGAAGCTGTAGCGAGGTCTACTTAGAGAAAGCTTTTGACCGTACTGGCTTGCGCCCGATTCGCAGACTGCCTAATGCCAAACAATTAGGGGAGACGAGCTTAATGTTTCTCGTGCATCCTACATTAACATCAGTGGAAATAGATATGACTTGTAAATGTATTTCTGAGATATTTAAAGAGGCTATAAGTGGTCGATAAGTTCGTGGAGCGTCGAGCTGGCAGGGGGTCATTCTAAGGTAGTTTCTGCACGATTTCGTCGTACTCGTTTTCGACCTTCTCCCACGAACTGAACACATCAGACCTAGATAATCCGGCCGGGTTGAGATTCATAAAACTGCTTTGAATATAGCACTGGCGGGACATCGGCCAGAGATGAATGCGGTCGAAAATGATTATAGTTCTGTCTCCAGGTTTCTATCTTTTCTTGGGCGTCTTCCAGTGACATGAACCAGTTGGTGTTTAAACATTCGTCACGCAAACTGCCGTTGAAAGATTCGATAAAGGGATTGTCGGTTGGTTTTCCTGGTCGCGAGAAATCGAGCGTCACACCGTTTTCATACGCCCATTTATCGAGTGCCAAAGAAATAAATTCCGGCCCATTGTGGTAATCATCCCCTTTTTAACGGGGATCAGAAGTAGAGTTCATGCGGCCATGGCTAGCCGCTGTTTTGGTGTGAACCCGCCTAAGGCCATGTTTGGACGATCGTGATTGTAGTGCCACATCCACCGGGTGGCGAAGTCTCGGACCTCATCAAGGTCTTGCCAGTAATACTGGCTTAACCACTCGTAGCGGACAGTTCGGTTAAGCCGCTCAACATAAGCGTTCTGCTGAGGTTTACCGGGTTGGATGTACTGGAAGGCAATACCGGATTGTATTGACCCACTGATTTCCTGCTCAGGTCATACTTTCGAAAGGCGAACTTTGTGAGTGTGATCGTGGAAGAGGATTTCAAGCGTTGGACGGCCAAGAGGAAGGCAGCCCTGGTGATGGACATCATCCAGGGCAAGACCTCGGTGGCGGAGGCATCCCGGTCTTTTGATCTGCCGCCCTCAGAGATTGAGGAATGGGTCGAAGACGGCAAGCGGGGGATGGAAAACGCCCTTCGGGCCAAGCCCCTGGATGTCGAGGAGCAGTACGAACGGCAGCTCAAAGAGCTGCAGGAGGCGTACGGAGAGGCCATGCTTGAGCTTCGTACCCGAAAAAAGTTGAGTTCCCTGTTGGACGGAGACGAGAAATGATCGCCACTGTTAAGCAGGGATTGGAAGAAGACGGAATCAAGCTGCCGATGACCAAGCTGTGTAGCTGGTTTGAAGTTCCCAGGCGTACGGTCTATTACCACCCCACCAAGACTGCGCCTAAGGTCCAGGAGCGGTTTGAATCGCCGATCAAGGCAATGATCCAACAGGAGCCTTCGTTTGTATACCGGACGGTGGCTAACCTTCTGGGGTTTAACAAAAACACCGTGCAGCGGGTCTTCCAGATCCGTGGCTGGCAGGTCAAAAAGCGCCCGGTGGGATTTAGACCAAGGGTGCAGGCGATGCCTTCGGTGGGCACCGCCCCCGATCAGCGTTGGGCGACCGACCTGTGTCGCGTCTGGGCAGGTCGGGATGGCTGGGCAACCCTTGCCCTGGTGATTGAGTGCCACACTCGGGAGCTTCTCGGCTGGCATCTGTCGCGATCGGGCAAAGCCAAGACGGCAGAGGCAGCTCTTGAACAAGCCCTGATTGCCCGATACGGAACCCTTGGACGAGTAACCACCCCGTTTCTGCTTCGGTGAATCGCTACTAAAACACTAGACACTTTCCAGCCTAAAATTTTAGGCAATGAGGAGGGTGTTATGAGTAGGGGTCAACGGTTTACCGAGGAGTTCCGGGTCGAGGCGGTCAGACAGGTGACGGAACGAGGGTTTGCGGTCAAAGATGTGAGTAGCCGGCTGGGGGTCAGTCCTCATAGCCTGTATCAGTGGATTAAGCGTTATGGGGTCCCGACAGAATAGCGATTAGCTAAGGAAGACCAGGCCGGGCGGATTAAGAAGTTAGAAGCGGAGCTGCGGCGTGTCACAGAGGAGCGTGACATTTTAAAAAAAGCCGCGGCGTACTTCGCGAAGCAGTCCGGGTGAGGTACGCCTTTATCAAAGACCATATGCAAGAGCACTCGGTTCGATTGACGTGTAAGGCGTTGGAGGTTCACCCCAGCGGATTTTATGCGTGGTATGCTAATCCATCTTCTGCCCGCAGTAACGAGTACGACGCTATTACGGGCAAGATTAAGCAGTGCTGGCTTGAGAGTGGTGCGGTCTATGGCTATCGAAAGATTTATGATGATTTACGCCACCTCGGTATTGCCTGTGGGCAGCAACGGGTTAGGCGGCTTATGAAAGCCCAAGGGCTGCGCTCACAGGCTGGGTACCGCAGAAGGCCTAACAGCAAACCCGGTGAGGCTGCGGCCGCAGCGCCCAATGTCTTGGATCGCCAGTTTGAGGTCGCCACACCGAATGACTCTTGGGTGGTAGATATCACATACATCAAAACGCATGAAGGCTGGCTGTATCTGGCAGCAGTCCTTGATCTGTTCTCTCGGGCTGTTATTGGCTGGTCGATGCAAAGCCGTATTGATCGGGAGTTGGTGATTTCGGCCCTGCTGATGGCTATCTGGCGCCGACAGCCCAATGGCAAGGTGTTGCTTCACTCCGATCAGGGCTGTCAGTTCACAAGCAGTGATTGGCAAGACTTTCTAGAGGCGAACAACTTCACGATCAGCATGAGCCGGCGTGGAAACTGTTATGACAACGCTGTCGTTGAGAGCTTTTTCCAGCCACTAAAGCGCGAGCGCATCAAACGCAGAATCTACACGACCCGGCAAGAGGCCCGGGCGGATATCTTTGACTACATCGAGATGTTCTATTACTCTGTCCGGCGTCACGGCCACAATAATGGCCTTTCTCCGGTACAGTTCGAAAAACAGTTTTCCGTGAGGCAGGTCGGTGTCTAGGAAATTGGTAGCGATTCAGTCAACATCCGCGAAAGAACCTACAAAACCCTACAATTAGCTAACGTAGATATCTTTGGCTATATCGAAGCGTTCTACAATCAAACTCTACGTCAATGTCACCTCGGTGACGTCAGACCAGAGGCATTTGAATGTGCCTCAGCGTGAGGCTTGGACCAGTCTAATTGGGGGGTAGTCCAGTTCAACTTGGCTTGATCTTGATTGCGTCAAGCCAAAAAACATTTGAGCAACAAAAACCCCGCCTTGTGAGCGGGGTTTTGCACCATATCTAATTTTTAGCGGTTTCGAACCACATGGAATTAGAAACTGTGACGCAATCCTAGCACGATGCGAGCATCGGTCGAGACGCCGTCCGCACTGTTAGCGGCAGCAATAGCCCCCGAACCACCGATTAGGCCACGAGAAGCTGTGGTACCGTCCTCAAGCTTGGAATAAACACCGTAGATGTTAGTCCGCTTGCTCAAAGTGTAAACCGCGCCGACGTTGTAGAACGCGTCACCAACGTTTGTCGCCGCATCACGAGCTCCGTATTCAGCTAGGAATGACCATGCACCCGCTGGTACCGTCACGCCAACGGAGTACTGGGTGCGCGAGGTAGTTGCTGCGGTCTCATTATCGAGATAGCTTAGGTTAAGAGCAGCAGGTCCAAAATTGTACTGAACGCGTATTCCAGTGTCATTTCCTGCGTGAGTGCCGGTGGAACCTTGCTCGCTAGTCGTGCCGGATGTGGTCCCATCTGTAGTGTATGCACCGGCTTTAACCGAATTATAAGCTACGTTAATTTGTAACGGTCCTTTGAGGTACTGACCTGACAATTCATAGGAACCATTCGCTGCAGATGATTGCGGTACTCCGCCCGAAAATTGGTACACTACGCGGCCCGAAAAACCGCTGAAATCGGGCGTTGTGTAGGACAACATGTTGTTCGGACGATCACCCCAAAGAGACTCGCTCAGCAGTGAGAAGTTCCCCGCTACGCCACCGCGAATGATGCCACCAATTGCCGTGCCCGTCGTCTTACCTACGGCGATATCACCAAAAGAGCCTTTAATGCCGACCTGAAATCCCCGATCGCCAAAATTGATCGCGCCAGCACGTCTCTCTACTACATCCTGAATCGCTTGAGCTGTACCCACTGCACCTTCCACCTGGTTACCAGCACCGAAACGGCTGTTGACGTTGAAATAAGCGCTTAACCCGCCACCGAGATCCTCGGACCCGCCGAACGTTAGGGCAGATGTGGTGAAAGCACCAGCGGTGTTGAGGGCTCCCGTCTGGCTGTTCTGCTGGCCAAGGTCGTACGAGATATCGAAGTTACCACCGATAGTTACTTGTGCCATCGCTGGAACCGCAACAGTAGCGGCCACGGCAGCGGCAATAAGATGCTTTTTCATTAACAATTCTCCTAAGAAAGTTAGATTGTGACCGGGCAATTTAGCTGACCGTCACGACAAGTTGCGTGATAGCAACTTAGGAAGATTCTCCTTTCAACCGCGGACTTGTTCAATCCAAACCCATGAAAATGGGAACTACTCTCGTTAGATTGTTGCTAAAAAGAAACAAAATGACATTTTATAGCAAGTATTCACTTACATTTTGGGTAGAAAAGAAGAGCGTATCTTACGATTCACTATCATAAAGCAACTGAATATCGAACCTCAAGCTAGGTCAACCTGAACACAACTTCAACCCCACGAGCTAAGTCGGACGCAAATCACGGCATAACATCTGGCCGGATCGATACGTTCAAAGAACTTTTTTTTCGCTTTGCTGCGTCCGGCTATCTGCCAGGCCGTTGGTTTAATAACGCGATGCCCAAAGCAGCTGACTTAACTCGCGCCGAACCACCTCTCCGCGTTGAAATTGTAACTCATTGCTGGAATTACTCACAATTCCTAGTCTATCAACTCAGCTCTCTCGTTAAATATCCTCCTAAAGAATGTCAAATCACGCACACCGTGTTCTATTCGACAGAGGATCCGGTGACGGTTCGTCTCTTGGATTACTACAAGAAGTTGAACATTCCGACTGTCTGCTGGAACTTCTGTGATCTTCCTAAGGAGGCACTCTTTAGGCGTTCAATTGGCCGCAACATCGCAGCAAAAGCGAGTAAGGCGGACTGGGTTTGGTTCACTGACTGCGACGTTCTATTCCATGAGCATGCTCTCGATAGCCTTGCCCGAAGGCTAATAGGATCACAAGAGATTTTGGTCTATCCGCAAACAATGTGGGTCAGCCCTCGGCTTGATGATAATGACCCGATAATAGAAAAAGGCAGGGAATTACCCTCGATTCCTACGATCGATACCAGTCAATTCACTCCTCGTAAACAGCACCGCGCGATGGGTCCAATTCAAATTGTTCATGGGGATGTTGCGAGAGCATGTGGTTATTGCGATAGTCTGCCGGTTTATCAAAAATCGACGGATCATTGGCGAAAAGCATACGAAGATCGCGCGTTTCGATGGTTGTTGGGTACGCATGGTGTCCCAATGGATATACCTAATGTCTTTTTCATACGCCACGCAGAAAAAGGTCGCTATCAGAAAAATAATCCGTTTTCCGTCGTGCGCAAAGCGATTCGCAAACTTCAATTCGCCTTATTTGATCGATAGGAAATCATCGGATCTAGTCGAGTGAAACCTCCCGATACGGGAAACTTAGCGGCAGCTCGGTGTGAGTGGCTACGATGCACGTACGACTAGCTAGTAAAGGATGCAAATTCCGAACGATCTCACGTGCAGTGGATTCATCAAGCGCACTGGTAGGTTCGTCAAGCAATAGTATTGGCGCATCTTTAAGAACGGCACGTGCAATAGCAATTCGCTGACGTTGCCCCCCCGAAAGCGCATTGCCCAACTCTCCAATCGGAGTGTCCAATCCGAGGGGTAGAGACTCCACGAATTCCATAAGACCAGAAGACTCGGCGGCTAAGACTAACGCTTTCTCAGAGGCGTCTAGTCTGCCCACAACTAAATTATCTCGAATTGTCCCGTCAAAAAGCACAGTGTGTTGGCTGACAAGAGAAACGAGACTGCGCAATTTAGCAATACTCACCTCATCAATGCTGTGCCCATCGATAAATACGGCCCCTGACTCCGCCTTGAAAAAACCTGCAATTAACCCGATGATGGATGACTTGCCGCTACCAGAACGGCCCTTCAAAACAATAGTCTCGCCCGCCGATATTTCTAAATTAAATCTTTCAAGTACTGCGGTTCCTCTGTCTGAGTGAGTGAGTTTTACGTTGGAGAATACGATCGGTACACCATGTAGGTAAATGTTTCGTTGTCTGCTACTATTTTGAGCGGACTGGGTTTCTCGGCTTTCGCCCGGAATACTGAGTAATTCTCTCAATGTCTCTGCGGCAGCAAGGCCACGCTGTAATACTGCGTTCACATTCGTGAGACGTCGGACGGGTTCGAATACCATGGCCATAGCCGTTATGAAAGCCACAAATTCACCGGGTGTTAAGAGATTTCTCGTGCTGAGATACGAAGCGAGTAAAATCACACTAGCGACTGAGAACGCCGCAATTACCTGTACAAGCGGGACATTGGCCGCCTGAGCACGTACAACGCGCATTTGTTCGGCTCGTAGCGCTTGGTTAATGTCGCTGAATTTTCTCAGACGTTCGCTTTGCATTGAAAACACCTTGATTTCACGTAAACCTTGGAGCGATTCGGAAATGAGTCCACTTATGCGACCGGTGAGCATCTGTAAATTTCTGTTTGAAAATCGCATCTTTAGCGAAGTGAAACGAATTGCATAGGCGACCAAGGGGGCCGTTACTAGCACGAGTATAGTTAACTGCCATGCGGTGTAGAACAAGAACGAGAATAATCCTATGAGCACCAAAATGTCTCGTAAAATCACAAGCCAAGCGGATGCAATCGTGTCCGCGATCATGGTGGCGTCATAGGTTATTTTTCCTAGCATCTCACCCGATCCCCTTTCCATGTGCAGCGACATAGGTAGATCAAGTTGATGTGCAAAAATCCGTCGACGGATATCTGCAATTGCGTGCTGAGCCATACTTTGACTCGTAATGGTTGCGATGTACTCTGCAATCCCTTTCGCTAGAAATACGAGCATCAGCGCGACAGGTATTTGCCAAATGCTGTTCCCGCTTCTATTGATCAAGCCTTCATCAATGAGCGGCCGCATCAAAGCGGGGAGAATTGGCTCAAGAATCGCGACGATGATCACCGCGATAAGGCAGGCGAGTGCCCTTCGCCAGTAGGGCCGTGCTTGTTGGTAAATCCAAATCAGAAGCGGTAAATCCTGCTTGGATAGCATCATTCGCGCCTTAGAATAACGTCGACAAGAAAGCGCGACCACGCTTTGGGATGGTAAGCCGCCATAATTTTCTCTCTGTCGTAATCGTTTTCGATCCAGTCGATAAAAGACTGATTGTGTTTGCGGTCACTCAAATAGCGTTCAAATACATAGTCGAGCACCCCAGTCTTCGCCGATTTAAAGTGCCCATATTTCCAATGCAGTTCAGAACGCGCATCCTCAATTGAATGTCCCAGTCGAAAGTGTCTATACAGTACTGCAAATAGTCCTCCGCGATCGGCGCCTGACTTACAATGCGCTAGGGCAGGCAACTCAAGATTCTCAATAATTCGTTTAAGATCGAGAAATATATCTTTCGTTGGAGCCTCTCGAGACTTAACGCGAACGATAATTAAGTCTATTCCTTCTTTGAGACAAGCTTCCTCTTCAAGGCGCTGCCATGAGGAATCAGGATTATCGCCACGGAGATTCACTATTGTTTTGAGCTGGTATTGCTGCTTGTACTTTCGGATCTTCGCCGGGCTGGGCTGATTTGATCGATAAAAGGGACCCTCTAGGACATGAAAATTCGCATGGGGTCCACGTAGCATCCCGTGATCAATTAACCAAAAATGCAGGTAATATTTACCTCTAGTCCAGCCACATAACGGAGCCTTCGCTGACTCGGACACCTCTTTTTTAGAGTTCATCTAGTCGTATGCAAGCTATCGTCAAGGCGATTCAAGCTTTTCTTTTGGGTATTCATAGTGATCGATCGTATTTCTCGTGATTCTTTTTTGATGGTGTGGGGGCTAGTCGCCCTAATACTGTTTGGTAATCTCGGTGTGGCTCCATTGACTGATATTGATGAAGGCGCATTTTCGGAGGCTACTCGGGAAATGTGGGAGAGACGTGATTTTATCTCCCCTTGGCTCTTAGACAACCCCCGATTCGATAAGCCCGTGTTGATTCACTGGCTGCAGTTAGTTTCGATGCTGATTTTTGGCTTTAATTCCTTCGGGGCACGGTTTCCCTCGGCGGTCGCCTGCATATTTTGGATCCTTGCGATTGCCTGCTGGGCGAAATTCGCGGCCAGTACTTTTGGGGATAAGGTTGACCCTAGGCGTACATTTCGATGGGCGGTTATTTTGGCCGCGAGCTGCATTGCAATTCCGACCATGGGGCGGGTTGCTACCGCCGATGCATTGCTAAACGCCTTGGTATCCTGGACTCTCTATTTTCTACATCGGGGATTAGCGGCCGAGGAAGAAAAGACCGCCACTCGATTAATTCGTTATGCGTCAATCTGTACAGGATTTGGCTTACTTGCGAAGGGTCCGATCGCTATTCTGATTCCCGTATCCGCTTTACTTTTCGGTATCTGGGCCTTTTATCCAATCCGTGGATTTCGATCTCTAATTAAGCTATTTATTGATCCACTGTCATGGGGTCTTGTTCTATTGATAGTGGTACCTTGGTACTGGCTTCAATATCAGGCGCAAGGTCAAGCCTTTATCAGTAGTTTTTTTGGCGTTCATAACGTAGGTCGTTTTACAAGAACGATGCATGATTTCTCATACGGGCCATGGTACTACCCCGTATGGATTTTTATTGCCTTGCTACCGTTTTCTTCTTTGATTATTCGACTCATCGTCGGATTCAAAGACCTTTCATTAGCGACAAACCGCCATTTGCGGATGTGCTGGGGAAACTTTATCTTTGTGATGGTTTTCTTTTCGTTTTCTGCGACAAAGCTACCGCACTATGGATTTTATGGCTTACCGGGCTTGATTGTGCTGCTAGCGCTGCTAGCGACCCTTCAAACGAAAGTAATAGAGCAGCGACATTCAAGTGAGCTAGGCTCCATGACTCGATCAGGACGAATATTTCTTGATCTTAGAGTTAGCACGGGTACGTGTATTGTTGCACTATTGGCGACTCCATGGTGGATCATGATTTTTTCCCCGAGTATTTCAGATTTATATATCAGGGAAGTCTGCATGACCGCATCAAAACTCCTCATGGATAAGTTTCCGGTACTGTTGCTCATCGGATTGGTGGGAATCATGGGTAGTTCGATTAAAAACACTTTTCTCGCAATTACTGTTTCAGCTTTTATTTTTTCCGGAATGCTGCACTTGATTATCGTGCCGACGGTCATTGAGTCTTTGCGCGGACCTATTCGAGATGTGGCAACCCAAATCGGCCAACGAAAACTCGACGTCCGTTCTTGGCGCTTAGCTTCGCCGAGTTTATCGTTTAATGCCGGAAAGATAATTCGTGAGGTTGACCCATCGCATTATCAATACGTGGTCTTATACAGCAAAAACTATTCACAGTTCAAAGACTGGTTGTATCAAGAAACTGGTCAAAGCTTCGATCCAGAAATCTTATGGAGTCAAAATGGCGTACAGCTCATTCAAGTCTATTAGCGGGCGTATGTCGGCTGTGATCTTCACGGCCGTGTTTGGGCTAATGCTGACTGCTCCCAGCGGCTATTACGTATCACTGGGGTTGGTGCTCGCTCTTGGGGGGTATCAGATACTCCTGGGGCCGTCTGTTGCCAAACAAAAGGAGTTCTCCGCGATTGTATTCATCGCGCTTTTGGTCGTTGGCGTGCACTTGTCTATTTCGTTATACCACCAGGATTTTCACAAACTTGGGTATTTGCTTAGCTTTTTGTTGCTTCCCGTAGCCGTTGCAGCATTTCGACGAGTTGACTTTATACCTTCGTGTTTTTACTTGGGTTGTGCGCTAGGAAGCATAGGAGCGGCAATTGTTAGTATTCAGCAATATGGCGGTCTTGCGTCGCGCGCCTCTGGCTTTATCTTGAATCCAATTTCATTTGGTAACGTCGCGTTAATGTTGGCGACAGTAAGTGGCATCGCGTTGGGCATCAACTCTTTTTCTTTAAAACAGCGAGCTGTCCACTTGATGGGTTTTATATGCGGTCTAACAGCGTGCGCTCTCAGCGGATCGAAAGGACCGTGGCTTGCGATCCCCGTTGTTATCGCTGGTGTAGTGATATTTCTGCGGAATAATCTGAAGTCAGTACTTGTGAAGCGCGCTGTCGTCGGAATGGTTATTTTGACCTTTGTCAGCACCTTGGTTTTTTTGGCGGTCAATCCTACGGTGCAGCAAGTCCCAAGTGTATTGTCCTCGATTCTTTCGGAAGATGCTGAACGACCAGAATCTCAGGCGTTGAAGGGGGTGCCGCGGGAGGGCTCTCTGTCCCCGCGTTACGCTATGTGGAAACACTTTTTTTCCACGCTTGAGCCACAGCAGATAATTATTGGACGATCTAGAACGGATTTGTGGCAAGCGCAGATTGATTTCTTTGGCCCATCATTTTCCGGGGGGTATAGAACCCCCGCCGCTCATTTACACAATGATTTTTTGGAGCTCTTTGCACACACGGGAATTATTGGAGTCGCTATCATTGCTTACTTTGTGTGGCACTTGATAACGCTATTTTTCACCTCCTTGCTTAGTGCAAATGAGGTGAGACGTGCGATCGGGGCCGTTGGCATCATTTTTTTGCTCGAGGTCCTTGTCTTCGGGTTAACCAACGCGACCTTGCATAGTGGCCCGCGCATGGCCTGCATACTCGTATTAATCAGTGCGGTGGTCGGATTGTGTTTGCGACAAGCTGATTCTCTAGAGATAGACAAAAAGCCCAACAATTAGCGCTACTAAACCCAGTTTTACTACACGATAAAGGGTCTTGCTTCTGGCCTTGAGCGCTTTTCTCTTTTGTTCAACGCGCCATTGAATATGGGCTATTTTGTTGATCGCACCGGTCCGATCGGATGCGTCATTGGGGGAAGCGGCGGCCGACATCACTAACCGAGAGAACCAGCGGTTAATAGCCTGAACAACCCGAAATCGTACTGGGCGCTCAATGTCACAAAACAGAATAATTCGGGTTCTGTCGGTATCGTTTTTAGCCTGATGAATATAAGTTTCATCAAAAATGGTGGCTTCGCCGTCACGCCAGGAGTATTTTTCTCCGTCGACCTGAATCCAGCAGTCATCGTGATTCGGTGTCATTAACCCCATATGAAATCGTAAGGAGCCGGCATAAGGATCTCGATGGGCATTGAGCTTTCCTCCGGGCGGAAGTTCCGCAAACATGGCCGCCTTTACACTAGGGATCGCCTTTAGTAAACGAACAGAATCGGGGCAGAGATCGAGTGCGGACTGTGGCTGGGTATTATACCACTTCAGGTAAAACCGCTTCCATCCATATTTGAAGAAGGAATTAAATCCAATGTCGTTATGTCCAGTGGCCGCAGAAATGCGCTGCATCTCTTCAAGGCGCAGGGCGTCTTTTCTAAAGACCTGCCAGTTCTCTAAAATCGGTTTCAGCTCTGGGAACTCGTTGACTGAGATATATGGGGTGGTGGGTACCCTGGAAAATAGGATCATTACGCTATTAATCGGGGCAAGCAGTACCGAGTGATCGAAGAAAAACTTCTTCATCGGCGCCTTGACGCGTCCGCGCGCTTGGTAATACAGCATAGAGGAAAGCCATACGGCTAAAAGGAGCCATTTCATAGTGGCATAATCTTAGCTCAAGTAAATAGCTAGTCGCAACGCTTCAGGGCAAATTCGGGTCTAAATGTGAAGAAGATCTCTGTCGTTATTCCGATTTATAACGAGGCGGAAAATCTCCCCGGTCTGGTGAATGCTGTGGGCGATGCCCTCACGCCGTCGGGACGACCTTTCGAGTTGATTCTGGTCGATGATGGCTCTGCAGATGACTCTTGGAGTGCGATGCGATCTTTGCAGTCGAGCCGTTCCTGGTTGTGTTGCATCGGGCTCATTCGCAATTACGGCCAATCGACCGCACTTCAGGCCGGTTTTGATCGTGCAAACGGTGAGTATGTTGTTACGCTCGATGGGGATCTTCAAAATGATCCGGCCGATATACCGGCGATGATTGATCTTTTAGATAAGAATTCCGAGATCGATTGCGTAAGTGGTTGGCGACAAAGTCGTCAAGATGCCACGCTCTCGCGCAAGATTCCGTCGAAAATCGCTAATGCGCTCATCTCTAAGGTGACGAAGGTCAAGTTGCATGACTATGGCTGTGCGTTAAAGGCTTATCGTAAGGATGTGATTTCTAATCTTCGGCTTTACGGCGAATTGCACCGCTTTATTCCGGCGTTGGCCGCAG
>JACCDP010082436.1_pt1 | contig 58940 bp, 60 predicted proteins | sample 7445841 | NCBI WGS metagenome assembly JACCDP01 (sample SAMN15323441, study PRJNA562643) | freshwater metagenome | isolation source: river surface water | place: USA:Blue River Watershed | collected 2017-08-17 | reverse complement strand
ATCAATTTGTCTCAAAGAATAAAACTGCTTCACGTTTATCAATAGAGAATAAAAAAGGACCCTAGAGGGTCCCTGGATTGCTTTAGTATTTTTTACGTAATGCTTCTTTGGATTTTAATTTACGTTTGAGTCCTGGTTTGAGATAGAACTCACGTTTTCTTGCTTCTTGTAAGACGCCTGATTTGTTCACTTGTCGTTTGAATCGACGAAGCGCTTCATCAAGAGATTCATTATCGCGAACGGGTGTTTTAGCCATGTTGTTCCACCTCCTTACCCTAAATCTACTTTATTATACGCATGCGGATATTTGATAGCAATGATTTAATACGAAGATGGACTGGTTTGACCTTGAAGGATTTTAACACCTGAACTTGTTCCAATTCTGGTTGCCCCGGCTTCAATCATCGACTGCATGTCACTTAAAGAGCGAATACCGCCACTTGCTTTGACTTGTAATTTATCACCAACGGTCTTCTTCATCAAACGGACATGGTCAACGGTGGCCCCCCCAGTTGAAAAGCCTGTTGAAGTTTTAACAAAATCAGCTTTGGCCTCTTTGGCGATTTCGCAAGCCTTGACGATTTCTTCATTCGTTAATAAGCAAGTTTCTAGGATGACCTTAAGGAGTCTACCAGCACATGCATATTTAACTTCAGCAATTTCTAAGTAGATTTCATGAAATTTCTTTGCTTTTAATAATGAAATATTGATTACCATGTCGATTTCATCAGCACCTTCAGCAATCGCTTTTTTCGTTTCAAAAACTTTGGTTTCACGATGATTTTGACCTAGAGGAAAACCTATTACTGTACAAACTTTTACCGTTGATTCAACTAATTTTTGTTTAGCAAAACTGACAAAATGGGGTTGGATACAAACGGACATAAAATCATAATGTTTTGCTTCCTGGCAAAGGGTTTCGATTTGATCAAATGTTGCGTCTTGTTTTAATAGGGTATGATCAATATATTTTGCGAGATGTTGCATAGATGAAAAATGCCCGTTAGGGCATTTTATTCTTTCTTTTCGCCAGCGGTTGGTTTAGCTTTTTTAGCTTTCTTTGCTGGTTTCTTTTCCACTTCTTTAACTGGTGTTTCTTTAACTGTTTCCCCGACTTGAATGATAGATTTCTTTGCATAAAATCCACAAGAAGGGCAAACCGTATGCGAACGTATAAGTTTTCCACAATTACTGCAAGCGACTAAACTGGTTACTTTTAATTTAAAATGGGTCCGTCTTTTATCTCTTCTGGTTTTCGACGTCCGATGAAATGGCACTGCCATATAACCACCTCCTTATTTCCTTAAGTATTATAGGGGGATAAATTGTGTGAGTCAATGAAAAACACTATTCTGTTTCGCGTCGAATAAAGGGCGCATTTTGAATCTTCAACATCTTTGAGGCGAAAGCAGGTGAAAGTAATCCCTCAATCTCACATTGTCTAATAAATTGTTCTCGATTAACTAAAAAGTAACCTTTTAAAGCTCGATCAATTCGATTTGGCAAATCTGCAAGATTGGGTTTTTGAAGTTGACGATCAAAGATTGAGATACTTACATCAAGTCTTCCTTGATGATTGATGATTAAAATGGTTCGGGAGTTTGGTTCAAAATAAGCTTTAGCTGTTCGATCCTGCTGAGATAAGGTGATTAAGGATGTAAAGTTAGAGGAAAATAAGCGCCAGTTAAATTGTTCAAATCCATCGATGACGGAAGTGGTAAAGTCAGCCTCAAGTTGATTGTAAGGGTAAGCTAATAACTTATCAGGTTCTTGGTGATAAATATAATTGAGTGCGCGATTAAAAAATGGCAAGATGATGAATTGGTTTGATTCATCTTGAAATTGAAACGTTAATTTTAATTCTTGAAGAAATCGATCACGAATAAAATGATGTTTAATCCGCCCTTCGTTTCTAATCGATAACTCTGATTGTTTATTCACATAGGTTTCAATAATTTCTTTTTGCATCAACCCTTTTAGGACAATCACTGCTTTGACCATTGAAAACACAGACTGACTTGAAAACAAATGACTGAAGGTTGGATATTTGAGTAATCGATGTTTTTGAGCAGTAAAAAACAGACCATCTTTCGATTTTAAAAACCTTCTTGATTCTCTCCAAGATTGAAATAAATAGTTCGCCATTTAAAATCCTCTTTCCCTCAGCATTGATAAAGCAGTTACCACGGCTGTTTCTGAACGTAAGATACTGGGTCCCAATGAGAAAGGTTGAAATCCTGTAGTTAAGGCCATCTTCAATTCATCTGGACTTAAACCACCTTCCGGACCTACTAAGAGGCTGATGGAGCTACCTTTTTTAATCGGCAAAGAATCGGGTAGAAAATTATGTAAATGAACTTCAGAAGCGACCCATTTAAAATCAAACTCCAACCTTAACGCTTCGGAAAGTTTTAAGTAGCGATCCATTTTCATCAGAACTTCTCGTTTAGATTGTAAAGTTGCTTCTTGAATAATACGTTGAAAACGCCCAAACTTCTTTTCTGTGTCTTTGGCATCCCAATGGACAACCGTCCGGTCACTTAAACAAGGAATCAATTCATAGACACCAAGTTCGGCTGCTTTTTGCACAACCCAATCCATTTTTTCACCTTTAATAACGGGGTAAATTAATGTAATGTTAAATGGTAACTCGTGACTTAAATTCAGAGGATTGAGCTTTTCAATTTGCAATGGTTTGGTTTTGATTACGCGCCCTAAAAAAACTTGATCTCCAATCAAAAGTTCTAAATTTTCACCAGGATGCACCCTTAAAACATTGACTAAATGATGTTCATCATTAGAGGATAGAATTACCCGATCTTGCCATTTGGCAAAGATACGGATCATATTATTTTAACAATTCTCCCCGCGCATCTTTTGCGTCAGGGTTAAATAAATAATAAAGGGCAAGTACGGTTTGTAAAATCATGAATCCAAGAAATAAACTAAATGTTTCTGCAGATAATAAAGTCAATGATAAAACCAATGCCGATACAGTAATGCCAAGATGAATAAAACCACGTCGTATAAACCCAAGGTAAAACCAACCTAAACCTAGAAAGCCGCCTAAGAAAAAGATTAACACTACCATCCATCGAGACTTCAGTGAAACCAATTCCAATTGGTCTTTCAAAGCCGCATAGCTTGCCGTAACTTGATTTTGTGATTCAGATTGAATAATCGCTGTTTTACAAACAGGACATGTATTTAAATCTTCGGTAAATGCGGTGCCGCATTTGCGACAAGTTTTTGTCATGAGTTTATTATAAATTAAATTCGAAAAAACTTCTTAAATTTTTTATACGAAGAATCGTCTTTGCTTTCTTCTCGGAATGATTCAAGCAAATCGCGTTGCTTTTTCGTTAAATTAGTTGGGGTTTCAATTTTTAAATGTACGTATTGATCACCTGGAGCTTGACCGCGTAAATCTTTAACACCTTTACCTTTAATCTTTAAAACTTTATCGGGTTGTGTTCCTGGAGGAATAATCATTGAAATATCTCCGTAAACTGTGGGAATATCAAGGGTTACACCTAAGGTTGCATCAACAAAGGAGAGGGGTATTTCTAAATGAATATCATTACCTTCTCGGGAAAAATGGGGGTGTTTATTGATGGCAATCTCAAGATAGAGATCACCGTTTGGACCGCCTAAATCGCCACGTTCACCTTTACCCGGAATTCGAATTTGCTGACCGGCATTGATTCCTGCTGGAATATTAACTTCAATGTCATTTTTAACACGGTTATAACCTTTTCCTTGACAGGTTTGGCACTCATGTTTGATTTTTTTACCACGACCTTGGCAATTATCACAAATCGTTTCGGTTTCCATCATACCCAAGATGGTTCTTTGTCTTACTTTTTGTCGACCTGAACCACCACATTGTCTACACGTTTCTAAATCATTACTAGAACGCGCACCGGTACCAGCACAGGTAACACAACTCTCATCATATTGAATTGGAATAATTAATTTTTTTCCGTTAATCGCATCCATGAAATCAATGCGTAAACGCATTTGGGTATCGGCCCCACGTTGCGGCCCAGATGGTTGCCGGCTTCGCCGTTGACTACCGCCAAAGAAAGATCCAAAAATATCACCCATATCAACATCTTGGAAACCTGAAAAACCACCAAAACCGCCACCTTGAAATGGGTTTCCACCAGCAGACTGATCGAACGCAGCATGACCATATTGATCGTAGGCAGCCTTTTTTTGATCATCAAAAAGCACATCGTAAGCTTCTTGCACTTCTTTGAATTTCTTTTCGGCATCCGGTGCTTTATTAATATCCGGATGGAATTGCTTTGCTAATTTACGATATGCAGCTTTGATGTCGTCTTTAGATGCATTTTTACTTACACCTAAGACTTCATAAAAATCTCGTTTGTTGGCCATGACCTACCTATTTTTTCTTTTCAGTAAAATCGGCATCGATAATATCATCATCATTCTTAGGATTACCTTGGTTGTTGGCGTCTGGATTATTATTTGAGGTTTGTTGACCTGCTTGCGCTTGAGCCATCATTTCTGCGGCTTTTTCTAGATCTGACAATTTTGCTTTTAACTTTTCATAGTCATTATCTTTGATTGCTTGTTCTAATTCTTCTTTTAATTTTACCGTTTCCGCTTTTTGTTTGGCGTCAATCTTGTCGCCTTTTTCTTCTAAAGCTTGATTAATACTATTGATGTATTGTTCAGCTTTATTTTTCAACTCAACTTGTTCTTTTCTTTTTTCATCAGCCTCTTTATTGGCTTCTGCTTCTTGCATCATTCGATCAATTTCTTGTTTGCTTAAACCTGTGGTGCCAGAAATAGTGATTTGTTGTTCTTTTTGTGAGTCCAAATCTTTGGCAGAAACTTTAACAATACCGTTGACGTCGATTGAGAAGGTGACTTCAATTCTTGGTTGACCCCGACGAGCAGGTTTAATCCCATCCAGTTTGAAATGACCTAATAGTTTATTGTCACGTGACATCGGTCTTTCACCTTGGTAAACAACAATATCAACGGCAGGTTGATTGTCGGCCGCCGTGGAGAAAATTTGACTCTTGGTGGTAGGGATGGTGGTATTACGTTGAATTAATGGGGTCATGACTTCACCCATGGTTTCAATACCCAAGGTTAATGGAGTCACGTCTAATAAAACGACATCTTTCACATCACCGGAAATAACAGCCCCTTGGATAGCAGCACCGACGGAAACAGCTTCATCAGGATTAACTGAGAAGTTTAAAGCTTTGTTTAGCATTTTCTTAACGAGGTCTTGAACAGCAGGCATACGAATGGAACCACCCACCATTAAGATTTCATCAAGATCATTTGCCGTTAATTTCGCATCGGCCAAGGCTTTACGAATTGGTTCTTCTGTTCTCTTTAATAGGGCTTTGGTCATATCTTGGAATTTAGCGCGAGTTAGTTTTGCTTCAAAATTAATTGGACCATTAGCATTTTGGCCAACGAATGGTAAGGAAATCGTTGTTTCCATCATAGAAGATAATTCAATTTTGGCTTTTTCAGCGGCATCTTTAAAACGTTGTAACGCCATTTTATCATTAAGATTCACGTTAAATTGAGATTTAATTTGTTCTTGAATCCATTTGACGACTTCTAAATCCCAGTCATCTCCACCAAGGCGATTATCACCGGCGGTAGAAATAACTTCAAAGGTACCATCACCAATTTCCAAAATTGACACGTCAAAGGTTCCACCACCTAAGTCATAAACTAAAATTTTTCCAGATTTTTTACTCTCTAAACCATAGGCAAGCGCTGAAGCAGTAGGTTCGTTGATGATACGAACAACTTCTAAACCTGCAATTTGTCCAGCATCTTTAGTGGCTTGACGCTGTGCATCGTTAAAATAAGCAGGGACAGTTATAACTGCTTTTTTGATACTTTGACCCAGTGAATCTTCTGCGTATTTCTTCATGTAGGCAAGAATTTTTGCAGAAATTTCTTGAGGAGTAAACGATTTATTTAACGCTTTAATTGATACTTTTTGATCGGTACCCATCATACGCTTAATTGATAAAACCGTATCAGGATTAATCACCGCTTGTCTTTTGGCAGCATCGCCAATAATTTCTTCACCATTTCCCTTAAATGCAACCGCAGAAGGGGTTGTGTTTTTACCTTCAGGATTGGGAATGACCTTCACTTTTCCATCTGCTTGAACATAGGAAACGACTGAGTTTGTCGTTCCAAGGTCGATTCCAATAATAATTTCTTTTTTTGCCATAAATGTTCTCCTTTGTTTATGCGGCTTTTTTGCCGTTATTTTGATCAGTTTTTTGATCAATTTCTTGGTTATTTTTTTCTGCTTGCTTCGAGACAATCACCAACACTTGTTTGACCACCCGATCGTTAAGTTTGAATCCGGGTGAGAGGATTTTAAGTACACGATTGGGAGGACCTTCGTTAACTTCGGTTTCTAAAGCGTGCATCGTCATCACGTCAAATGGGTCGTTGATTTTCACGGAAATTTCTCTGACGCCCTCATCGATTAAAGCTTGATAAATTTGGTTATAAATGTATTCAAACCCAATCAAATAATTTTTGAGCTTAGGGTCATCAACTGGATTCTTGAGAGCGATATGGAACGATTCTAACGCTGGCAGTAACTTGTCTATGAAACCTTCTGCACGATACCTTAATGCTTCTGAAAAGGCCTTATCCTGACTTTTCCTTAAATTATCCATATCGGCAAACATCATGGCATATTTATTTTTCCAGTTATAGATTTCTGCTTCTGCTGCTTGAAGTTTTTCCTCGATCGTTAATGGCTTAGATTCTTGTGTCTTTTTTTCAGGGTCTTTTGGATTCGTCGCCTTATTTAAGTCCTTGTCCAAGTTTTCTTTATCATGTTTCATTTACCCTTACCCTCCATCTTGGTTTTATCCGTAATTTTTTCAAAATATTTTTCAAGCATCTCAGTAACATACTCAAGCGCCGATAAAGCTCTATCGTAATCCATGCGTGTGGGTCCCACCAGGGCAATCCGGCTTTCTTTTTCCCCTGGCATTTTGAGTTTGCTAGAGATTATCGACAAGTCATGATTTTGATCTTGATCACCGATGTTAATCGCTACATTGCCGCTTGTTTTCGAAACATGATTCAGTAATTTCGGTGATTCAAGTAACGTCAAGATTTTTCTTAGTTTATCACCATCATGAGCAAACTCAGGTTGATTAAATAATGAGTCTTTGCCATACAGTTTAAGACGTTCACCAGCAAAATTTAAAAATGCTTGAGTGAATGCCTGATAGACTACATCATGTTCAGCGATGTAATCTTCAAGAATGGGTTTGATGGCTTCCATTTTTGCAGATAGCTCTGACACCGGTGTTCCTCTTAACCGCTTATTAATTAAACTCATACAGTCTGCCAATGAATCTTTTTCAATATTTTTTGGTAAGACAAAGGTTTTATTTTCCACATAACCCGAATCCGTAATAAAAACGACGGTGGCAGAATTATTTTCTAATGGTGTTACTTGAATACTCATTAATTTTTCTTGTTGAGCGTTAGGACCTAAAACGACCGAAGCGAGTTTGGTCATGTTGGAAAGAATTTCTGAACTCTTTTGAATAATTTCAGTAACCGATTGGGCTTTTTGCGAAAGGATCACTTGCAATTGTTGTTTGATTCTTTCATCGACACTTTTATTACGGAGATGACTGACATAATATTGATAACCTTTGCTTGAGGGTATTCGCCCTGAGGAAGTATGTGTTTTTTCAAGCAAACCTGCATTTTCTAAAGCAAGCATTTCATTACGAATGGTGGCAGAGGAAAAACTCAGTTCGTAGTTTTGAATTAACGTTTGGGAACCAACCGGTAAAGCGGTTTTGATGAAATGCTCAACGATATGTTTGAGTATTAAATCGCGTCGTGACAATTCCATATAAACCTCCTTAGCATTCATTCTCGTTGAGTGCTAAAAATATTATAACAAGGTTTTTGGCACTGTCAATTATAAAGTGCTAAATCAGATCCTTCGTCAATTTCAAGACGACATAATCGAGTAATAACATACCTTCGAAAGTTAATTTTGCTCGATTATTTTCTAAAGTAATCAAACCTTTTTGTACTAAAGGTGGCAGGGTGGATTGAAAAAGTTTGGCGAAATCAAGTTTAAATATTTCCTGAAATTCGGTTAAGGAAAATCCTTCCTTTAAACGAAAATTTAGCATGATAAACTCAAACCGCTTCATGTTTGCATCAATGAACTCTTCTTGATCACGTTTTACGCCTTGTAAATACTTAGTCATATTTTTGGTGTTAGTGTAACGAATACCTTTGAAATATCCGCTTGCACCAAGACCGGTGCCAATATATTCTTGGTTTCTCCAATAAGTTAAGTTGTGCCGAGATTGTTGTTGATGTCGGGCAAAATTACTTACTTCGTAACGCTCATAACCGTGAGCTGTTAAAGTTTGATAAATCATTTCATAATGGTGACGAGAAACTTCATCTGTTGCCGGCTTAATTTTTTGAATACCAAACACTGTATGCGGATGTATCGTTAATGCATAAGTGGCAATATGATTCACATTCAATGATAAAAAATGGTTGAGATCGGCTTGTAAATCTTCATCACTGACGTTAGGGAGATCGTAAATTAAATCAACATTAATCAATTGAAATCCCAATGCTTTTGCTTCAGCAATCGCCTTGATAATATCTTGATGATGGTGATGACGATTTAAAGCAATTAATGCTTCTTTTTTGAATGTTTGAACTCCAAAAGAAAGGCGATTGACGCCCGCCTTTTTTAAAATTTTTAACTTTGAAGGCGTGGTTGATTCAACATTACATTCTACCGTCCATTCGCATGATGGTGAGGCAAACGCTCTCACGCCTTCACAAAGTATTTGTAAGTCTTCATCAGATAAAGCAGTCGGTGTTCCGCCACCAAAAAAAATCGTCTCATATTGGTGAGGACCATATCCGATAATTTCTTTTAAAACAGTATCGACATAAATCCGAGTTTGTTTCGGATTCGTAAGCATTTTTGTAAAATCACAATAATGGCAAATATGGTCGCAGTAAGGTATGTGAACGTATAACGATTTAGGATGAGGATTTCTTTCGATTGCTTGCATGCTTTTTGCCACTTGGAATTTTCTTAACTTGCGAAATTTCGCTGGTGTTTACTTTTGGATTTTTAACTTGAGTTAAAGGTTCTTGTAGCGGGACTAAAACGCGATCAAGTTCTTCTTTAACAGCTTTTTTAGGATCAACTTTTGTATTTTCAGTGGTCGATGGCCAAATTAGTTTTCTCAACCAACTGGCAATCAAGGCAATTACTGAAAAAATAATCAGCAATAAAATGATGGTGACGATACCGCTATTCAAAAAACCGGTAAAAATGAAACTATTCATGATTCACTCCTTTGAGATCTACAGTTGTGTAAACATATTTATTCTTATATTTCTCTTTACGATAATACCCTAATTCAACCAAATGTTCCATTGAAGTTCGTGCTGTTTCATAAGCACAATCTAATAATTTTTTATATTGCGCAAGCGTGTAATATTTTCCAAGTGAATGATGTCTTGAATAAAAAAATGCTTCCCCCTTTTTCATACTGGGATGCGTTTCAAGTAAATGTTGTTGGAGGCGATTGGCTTCTACCTCCCCGATTGTCGTTTCACTTGCTGAAAAGGGTGTGGTTTCTTTTGGTAAGGGCGCAGGTGAAGGAAAACCTACAGTTGGAGCAGCTGACGATTTTTGTTCATGGATTAATTGTTGCTTTTGAAGGCTAATCAATTGATCGAGTAATTGATCAATACTGGCGTGCATAAAAGGGAGGATAAAGTCCAAAAGGTAGGTAATATCTCCAGATCGTTGAACTTCTAGCATCCGTTTTTCGTATTGTTCATTTTCCATCATTTGTTCAATATTCAAGTAACATGGAACGGATTCATAGTCATTATGCACCAAGATATTTTTAAATAATAAATAACTAATTTCATCATTGAAAACCTCAAAAGGTTTGATGTAATCAAGGTAATATAACGCGATTGTTGCTACTATAATCGGTGAAAGCGTTTGTTGTTTGATGGTATTCAGTAAAGCTTGCATCATCGGTTCAATCATCGGATAAGGAGCGGCTTCATAAACCCGGGCAACCAAACTACGAGGGCGATTCGTTAAATCCTTTTCCCGATAAAAAATCGTCAATTCTTTGGTGTTGGTTAATAACATTAACAATTCACCCATCAAATCTTCATCCAATTTGCTCTGGCGGCGATTCGCAATGAGTTTTAAGCACTGATAATACGCATTGACCGAAGATAATTCTGCTTTTCTATCCACGGGTTTTTCTTCGATGATATAGGTTAAATTTCTTTCAGCTGTTGAAGCGCCATATTGCTTGCCAATCGCTGTGAGGATGGGGAAAAAAAGTTTTTGAAAATGCGGATTGAGTTGGTTTTGAATTTGATGGTAATTAAATAAACTAGCTGCCTTTGCCATTTTTCGATCAAAAGCAATCGATTTTTCTAATAAAGAGGGTGTTAAAACAATTTGCAAAGCTTGTTTATCCATCGCTTGCAAAGGCAACATTCTTGCAAAAGTTGAGCGATATTGAAGGATAGTACCCCATATGGCATCCACCACTGCGGTTCCTAATTGTTTTGCCACGTCTTGTTTCGTGGCGTAATGTTCATCCGTAAACCGGATGGCTAAGTCATTGATTGGCATGATTTACTGGTAAAAATATACCATAAACTAACTAAAAATAGTAGAAATTTAGTAGCAAGATTTCAAAGTTAGTCATCGATGGATAAGACAGACATGAAGGCTTCTTGAGGAACTTCGACAGAACCGATATTTTTCATTCGTTTCTTCCCCTCTTTTTGTTTATCTAAAAGTTTGCGTTTTCTTGAAATATCTCCACCATAACATTTCGCTAAGACATCTTTGCGTACGGCTTTGATATCCGTGCGGGCAATCACTTTGCCATTAATCGCAGCTTGAACTGGAATTTCAAATTGTTGTCGAGGAATGATATCTTTTAATTTTTCCACAATAAAATTACCACGGGCATATGCAGAAGGTTTGTGTACGATCGTCGATAATGCATCAATGGTTTCGCCATTAAGTAAGATATCCATTTTCGCTAAATTGCCAACTTTATAGTCTGATAATTGGTAATCAAATGAAGCATATCCTTTTGATAAACTTTTTAATTTGTCAAAAAAGTTGTAAACAATTTCTGCTAAAGGTATTTCATAACGTAAGGTCATTCTAGTTTCATCTACATATTCTAAATCGTTATAAATGCCGCGACGATTTTGGCACAATTCCATTAATACGCCGACATATTCTTTTGGTGTTGTAATCGTAGCCTTTACATACGGTTCTGCAATTTCTTTGATTAAAGTTAAATGGGGTAGCTTATTAGGATTATCTAATAAAACAACATCACCATTATGCATATGGACATGATAGACCACACTTGGAGCTGTAAGAATTAAATTTAAATTATATTCGCGTTCTAAACGTTCTTGGATAACGTCCATGTGTAATAACCCTAAAAATCCACAACGATAACCAAACCCTAATGCTTGAGACGTTTCTGGTTCAAACTTTAAACTTGCATCGCTTAATGATAATTTGCTTAAAGCATCTTTTAAATCACTGTATTCTTTGCCGTCAACTGGAAAAAGGCCACAAAAAACCATCGGATTTAGATCACGGTACCCTGGTAAAGGTAAGGTTGCTGGGTTGTCCCTTAAGGTGATGGTTTCACCAGATCGCACATCTTTGATTTCTTTAATTTGCGCGGCTAAATAACCAACCTCACCTGATGCTAATTCAGGGCGTTTTTCTTGTTGCGGTCTAAAAATACCTAATTCTGTCACTTGATAAACATGGCCCGATGCCATTAATTGAACATAGTCACCAACTTTCACATGTCCTTCTTTGATTCGGATTAAAGCAACAACCCCACGATAGGAATCATAGAAAGAATCAAAAATTAAAGCTTTTAAGGGAGCATCATATGCGCCTTCGGGATGGGGAATTTCTTTAATGATTTTTTCTAAAACTTCAAGAACATTTTTACCAGTTTTACCACTTATTTCAAGGGCATCATCTGCATCTAATCCAATTCTTCTTTTAATTTCCGCTTTAACTTTAGCGGGATCTGATTGAGGCAAATCCACTTTGTTGATTAAGGGAATAATCCATAAATTATTATCGACTGCCAAATAAACATTGGCGAGCGTCTGAGCTTCAACGCCTTGAGAAGCATCAACGACTAACAATGCTCCTTCACAGGCTGCAAGTGAGCGTGAAACTTCATACGTAAAGTCTACATGTCCTGGGGTGTCAATTAGATTAAATGTGTATTCTTGACCATCTCTAGCCTTATATTGCAAGGTAACCGTCGTTAGTTTAATCGTGATACCACGTTCTCTTTCTAAATCCATCGAATCGAGAAGCTGTTCCTTCATTTCTCGCTTACTAACAGCCCCCGTCAATTCTAAAATCCGATCCGCTAACGTGGATTTCCCATGGTCAATATGGGCAATGATAGAGAAGTTTCTAATTTTTTTAATATCGTATGCCATAAATCACGTTATTATCATACCGATAAAATGGGTATTTTGCTACTAATGTTTATCAAAAAAATTCGCTAAGGTTTCTTCTAATTCATCTGGTGAATGAATCACTTCATATTGAGGATAGCGTTGTTGGATTGCCTGATATTCTTCTCTGAGAAAGCGTTCATCAATCAATAAAGCAATTCCTCGATCGGTTTCTGATCGAATCACTCTTCCCATCGCCTGTAAAACTTTATTTATCGCCGGATAGACGTATCCAAAAGTAAAACCATCTTTACCTTGTTGTTGATGATAATCAGCGATTAAGTCTCGAGCAAAAGAAAGTTGCGGTAATCCTACACCAACAATGCCCACGCCGATTAAGCGATCGCCGACTAAATCAATACCTTCTGAAAATACGCCACCTAAGACTGCCAAACCTACCGTGGTTTCTTGTGGTTGAAAAGTAAATTGATTTAAAAATGTTTCTCTTTCATCGAGGGTCATATCTTTGGTTTGGACCATTAATTTAGTTTGCGATTTGATTTGAAGGTGCTGCTGTACTGCATTTAAATAGGGGTAAGATGGAAAAAAAATTAAATAATTACCTATTTTATTTTCAATTAACTTTTCGATATAAAGTGCCACTTCTAGGTATGTTTTTTCCCTTGTTTTGAGTGTTGTTGATACTTTACTAGTAATCATCACTTTAAAATGGTCTTTCTGAAAAGGTGAGGCTAAGGAAATTCTAGGATCTTCTGGTTTGCCTCCCAGCATCGGTAAAAAATAATCCATTGGTGTAAGCGTTGCGGAGAAAAAAACCACTGCATGTAATCGATTGGTAATGGTCCGAAGATAACTGGATGCATCGAGGCATTCATAACGAAGGATTTTTTCACCGTTTTCTTCCATGCCCCAGTCTCGATAATGATCTCCAACGAATTCTCTTAAGCGAAAAAATCGAAGAATTTTAAAATAACTATCCATAGCCTCATCACTCAGGGATTGACGTTTGGATTTCATTTCCAATTGAGCTTCGGTAATGAATTTATCTAATTGATTAACAAAGGATGCTTCTATATTGATTAAGCGTGGTTCATTGACATCGACCATCAATTGCTTCCATTGCTTCATTAACCTTTGAATTCTGGATTTAAATACTTTAGAACTCCCTTTTTTAGTGCCAATTTCTAGTTGCTTAAAAACAGTTGTATTTAACATACCAGAGTACATTTCTCGGCTTCGTTCCACTAAATTATGAGCTTCATCAATTAAAACGGCATAAGGGTATCGCACCTCTTCAAAAAACCGTCTCAAGAAAGCGTTGGGATCAAAAAGGTAGTTGTAATCGGCAATCACTACATCCACATATAAAGACAAATCGAGACTTAACTCAAACGGTTCAATTTTATGTTTCTCGGCAAGCGCTTCAATTGTGGCAGGTGTGAAAGCTTGATAAGTAGAAAGGCCTTCTAACAAGACATCCTTAATCTTGTCATAATAACCACGAGCATACAAACAATCATCCGGATTAATTTTTCCTTTTGGACAGAAACTCATTTTTTCTTTGGCTGTAATCACAACATACCGTATCGGAACACCCTGGGAACGCAACCTTTCTAATGCATCAACTGCTGCCATTTTTCCAGAATTTTTTGCCGTAAAATAAAAAACTTTTTCATGATGAGTAAATAATCCTTTAATCATTGGAAATAAAGTCGACATGGTTTTGCCGATACCCGTAGGCGCCTCCACAAATAGTTGACCACCTTTTTGACTGACACCATAAACGTATTTTGCTAAGTCTCTTTGACCTTTTCGAAAGGATTTAAAGGGAAATTTTAATTGGGGAAGTGTTTCCTTGAGCGCGGTTTGTTGGGCAAGAATGGTTTTGTAAAAACTTCCGTATTCATCGACAACAGCTTGTAAATCCCTTTGCGCCTCTTCCAAGGTAAAGTCGTAGATCTTTTCTAACCGGTCTTCTTCCACTTGATGCAGATAAATTAACTTAACTTGAATTTTACGTTTATGATGTTGGGTTGCATACATATGCCCATAAAATAACGCTTGCATCATATGCCAGGTTTGATGTTGTTGATGAAAAATTTTCAGATCTGCAACCGTCGTTTTAATTTCTTCAATGACGACGGTGTCATCCCGTTCATATAATCCATCTGCTTTACCTTGAATGAGAAATTTGAATGGATCGAAGGTGTAGGTTCCTTGCAGCACCATTTCACGATGATATCCTGGAATTTTAATGCTTTGTTGATAACGTTGATGCATATCCGTTCCGGTTTGCATGGTAGAACGATTAAAAATACGATTATCTAAATCGCCAGTTCTTAAGACAAAATCAACGATGTCATGAACGGATAACAATACTTCCATGCTTAAGTCAGTTTTTGACCGAGTAAATGCCGATGGCCATTGGCGAAAACGGTTCCGAGCATTTTTCCTTTGCCTTCCATTTGCACCTGTAATAGATTGAGCACACCACCTCTAACTTGTAAATAAAATCCTTCATGATCAGCTTTTAAAATTTCACCGATGGGGTGCAATTGAGTTCGATTCAAAATCAAGGCTTGAAAAACCTTGAGTTTTTTATCTTGATAATTGAAATACCCACCGGGAATATCTGATAGACCTCTAATCCAACCGATTAGGGAATCAATCGATAATGAAAGATTAAAATGTTCATCCTCTTTTTTAATTAAAGGGGCAAACGTGACCTCTTTTTCATTTTGGGGAATGGGTGATAACTCACCGCGGCATAAACGGGGTAAAACTTGAATGGCAAATTGAGATGTAAAGCCAGAATAACGTTGTAATAATGAGGCATAATTGTCATCAGGTAAGATGGCTAATCGTTTTACCGCATAAATAGGACCCGCATCCATTGCCATCACCATTTTCATCAATGTCATCCCAGTTTCTTTTTCTTGATTAATTAAAGCATAACGAATCGGTGAGGCACCACGATACTTTGGTAAAAGACTACCATGAAAATTATAGGCCCCAAATCTAGGTTTATCTAAAACGACTTGAGGAACAATCTGACCGTAAGCAAGCGTTAAAATAAAATCTATGTCTAATGAATTTAAAAACTGATAATCTTCTTTTATTCGTTCCGGTTGAAAGACTGGAATTTGATTGGCTTCAGCCCAAATTTTGGTAGGCGGTTTTGTGATTGTTTTATCCCGACCCGTAAAGGTATCAGGTTGACAGACAAGCCCAACTATTTTATAACCTTCTTGATGAATGCTTTGAAAAACATCTCGAGCAAGTTCGGGTGTTCCCATCAGTAGAAACTGCAGTTGTTTAAGATCTTTCATGATTCAACAACTAATAAGGCTCTAACAGGTAAAGCATCCACATTCGCTATCGATAATGGTAAAGCAACCATTTGGTAGGAACCGGCTTGAATTCCTTTTAATCGAAGCCCTTCTAAAATGATAATGCCTGCATTCATTAACGTGTGATGTGTTTCATGGTGAACTTGATCTCGTTCAATGCCTAAGCTATCGATCCCAATCCCTACGATTTTCGATTGGACGCAGTAAGCCGCACCTTCGGCAGATAAGTAAGGAAATGATGGTAAAAAATTAACAGACTCACTACTAAGGGTTTTGAGTAAAATAAATTCATGCGCTTTTAACTGCTGAAGTTTTAAGAATTTAGCATCAATCATCGTGGTTTGCCCACAATCAATCACCCTCACTTTGGTGATTAATTTTTCCGGATTAAAATTAGTCGAAGTGGATCCATTTAATTGCATATGTTTGGGAAAATCGATATGGGTACCTGTGTGTAAATTAACTTTGATGGTCGTTTCAAAACTACCACCTTTTGATAAATGATCTTGGGTTTCAAAGATCGGTTGTTTTTCAGGTTTATTTTTATAAACCATCATTCCAGTATGAATTGGTAATGAAATATCATAGTATTTCATGTTAATTTATCCTTTCATCAAATCTTTACTCGTTTGATAATGTTTTGGAAGAATTGGAAATTTTTTGACTTGATCAACCAATGACCAAGTGGCTAAAATTTCATTGCTTGAAGGAAATAAGGTTTGATTCCCATGAATTAGATCTAAAAAAACGTTTGCATAAGCATCATGCTTAGCAAAAGCATGGTGGCTCAAAGCGAGAAGGTGTTTTTGAATTGCTGGTGGTAAAGTGGAAAGCCAAGTAGCGGTAAATTCAATATTCACTTGTGGGGAGATATTAAATGTTAAGATACCACCGGTTCGCCAGTGAATGATAATTTGAGTTTTCTTTTCTTCTAACTTTTTGCCAGTTTGAATCGTGATGGAAGTTTCTTTCCAACGATCTAATCGAGACCGTAAAGGTAAGGAGACAAAGGTTTCCGTGACGGAAGAACTATTGACATTAGGTTCTTGAAGATAACCATGATATTGACCAAAAATAATATCTTTCAAAACTGGGTTTAAACTTTTCAAGAAATTTATTTTTGCTAATTGAATCGCACTAATATCATCGATTCGCTTTGGTAAATCCATAAGCAATAAAGCTAAGGTTTCGAGTAAATGACTTTGAATCATATCCCTTAAAGCCCCAGTGGCATCGTAAAATTTACCACGGGATAAAATACCAACGCTCTCATGAGCGATGATTTCCACATGCTTGATATTAGATGATTGCCAATAATCTTCCATGCCGATGCTTGCCCATTGCATTCGAATTTTGATTAATTGTTGAATTAAAGGTTTTGCCAAATAATGATCCACGCGATAGATTTGTTTTTCATCCAGAGACTCATGCAGTAGTCGATTAAGAACTTCTGCAGTAGAGCTATTTTCTCCAAATGGTTTTTCATAAGCACAGCGGTGGCGCAAATTAGACTTTTCAATTAACCCATGTTGATAAAGGTTTTCTGTAATTAAATGAAACATCGTAGGCGGAGTAGCAAGATAAAAAAAACGTCCAGTGTAAGGTTTTAATAAGGGCTTTAATACTGGATATTGATTTGCTTCAGTTGCTTGTAAGAAAACATATTGAAGCAAAGGTAAAATCACTTCAATGGATGTAAGATCGAATCCTCGATCTAAACCATATTGTAAATAAGCCTCTAAATTGTTAACTTGCCGGCCAATAAGCAGTATTTTTTTTAGAATTTTTGGTTGGCGTTTAATTAAATCTGCTAAGGCAGGAAGAAGCTTTTGATAGGTTAAATCACCCGTTGATCCAAAAATAACTAAAACGTTATTTTCGGACATGATGTCCTCCAAACATGTAACGCATCCCATTCAAAATGCGGCGAGCAAAATCACCTTGATTGCGACTTTCAAACCGGGCAAATAAAGCACTGGATAATACTGGCGCTGGAACCCCTAAATCCACAGCAGCATTGACGGTCCAACGACCTTCACCTGAGTCGGAAACACCGCCAATAAATTGATTTAAACTTGGATCTTTTTTTAATACTTCGGCAGTTAAATCTAATAACCAAGACCCAATTACCGATCCGCGTCTCCATAATTCCGCTACTTCAGGAACATTAATGGTGTATTGATAATTTTCTGGGTCTGACATTGGTGCCACTTCTGCATCACCCTTGTTAATAAAAGAAGTCCCCAAATTCGCTTGCTTTAGGATGTTAAAACCCTCTGCATATGCTTGCATAATCCCATATTCAATCCCATTATGAACCATCTTTACAAAGTGACCGGCTCCGGCAGGACCACAATGAAGCCAACCATGTTCCGCAGGCGTCTCAGGAGCATTGGGTAATAATCTTGGAGCACCATCAATATGCGGAGATAAGGTTTCAAAGATTGGTGCACAAAAATCAACCGCAGATTTTTCTCCACCCACCATCAAACAATATCCTCTTTCTAAGCCATAAACACCACCGGATGTGCCACAATCTAAGTAATCAATCCCTTTGGTTTTTAGAAATAATGCCCGTCGCCGTGAGTCTTTAAAATTAGAATTACCATGATCAATAAGGATATCACCAGGACTAAGTAATGGCATTAAGGTATGAATGGTTTCTTCTACGGTTTGAGCAGGCACAACCAATTGGAAAATACCACGTTTTTGTTTGGCCTTAACTGCTTTGACTAGGCTAGGTAAGTCCATGGATGCATGACTAATGTAACCCAATTTTTCTTGTTCTTTTAATTTATCTAGTGAGGTGCGGTAACCATAGGTTTTAAAACCTTTTTGGATTAATCTTCTCGACATATTTTCGCCCATTCTTCCAAGACCAATAATCCCTACATGTAACATAAATTCATGCTCCTTTAACTCTTATATTTTAACACGATTAGAGGTTTTCAAAAGTCCGAGATTCTTTAAGAAAGGTTGAAAAAATTTCATCAATATCATAGCTTTTCTTTGTCAAGATCGCCAAGGAAGTAGCGTTAGGTAAACTAGAAAAAGTTTGCTGATTGATATTAATCCCGATACCAACGATGACATATGCAAAAGTAGTTTCGATTTGTTTAGTCTCAATCAACATTCCAGCTATTTTTTTGCCATTCACAATTAAATCATTGGGTAATTTATGCGTGGCTTTGACGCCAAAAGTGGTGAAAAAATTTTGACATAAATCAATCGCCATTTTTTCAATTTTCTGTATGGTTACGAGTGATTTAAATTTTTTAAACAAAAATGAAACAAGAATATTTTCATTGGGATTACTCAACCATTGCCGAGTAAATTGCCCACGGCCAAATGTTTGATATCGAGCCCTTACCACGGTAAAGTGAGGTAAGTTCTTTTCATGAATTTTTAGATAATTATTGGTAGAGTCGATTGTATCAAGCGTAATTAAATTCATGACTTAACCAACTGCCACAGAAAACTTGGCAAGACAAACCAGTTCATTTCCAACATATGCTTCACCTTCTAGAAAGAAAAAGCCAACCTTGCTATTTAAAAACTTAACTTTAATGATTAACGTCTCACCAGGGGTTACTCGCCGGCGAAATTTAGCTTCTTGGATCGAGGAAAAATACCCTATTTTGCCTTTATATTGAGGGGCAGTAAGAATACAAATAGCCCCAGTTTGTGCCATCGCTTCTACCGTTAAAACCCCAGGCAATACAGGATTATTGGGAAAGTGGCCGGGAACCCAAAAATCATTCTTTCGAATGTCTTTTTCCGCTGTCGTAGAAACTAATGGAACGTTATCGATTACGCGATCAACAAGAATGAAAGGTTCGCGATGAGGAATAATTTGTTTAATTTGATCTAAATTATATTTCATATTACCGTTTAAAAATTAAAGCCGCATTTTGTCCACCGAAGCCAAGGTTAATATTTAACGCGTAATTCACTTTTCGCTTCACAGGTTTACCTAAGGTGTAATTTAAATCACAATCTGTACCCAATTCGCTAGTGGTAATCGTCGGAGGTACAGTTTGATTCACGAGTGCAAGAATACAGGCAATCGATTCAACTGCACCAGTCGCACCTAACATATGACCCGTCATGCCTTTGGTGCTCGACACATTTAAAGCATAAGCATGAGTACCAAATACTTTCTTGATTCCTAAGGTTTCGATGCGATCATTTAAAGGCGTAGAGGTGCCGTGGGCATTAATATAATCAATATCTTTTGGTTGAATATTGGCATCTTTTAAGGCTAATTCCATACATTTACTAATGCCTTCAGCGGTTTCATCTGGAGCAGTAACATGAAATGCATCAGAGGTAGAAGCATAACCCACTAACTCAGCATAAATCTTCGCGCCACGGGCTTTAGCATGGTCATATTCTTCAAGGATTAAAACGCCTGCACCTTCGCCCATGACAAAACCAGAACGGTTTTTATCAAAAGGCATACTTGCTTTGGCAGGATTATCGCCGCTATGTAAGGCACGCATTACCGCAAAACCAGCAATTCCCAAAGCATTAATGGAAGATTCTGAACCACCTGCAAATGCCACATCTAAATATCCATCGCGAATATAACGAAATGCTTCGCCGATTGAATTGGTGCTTGCAGAGCATGCCGTAACCACAGGAAGGTTTGGACCTTTGGCTTTAAAACGCATTGAAATATTGCCACCAATTAAATTAATAATCGCATTGGTAATGAAATGAGGTGAAACCCTGTCTAAACCACGGGAGATGGCAACTTGTGACTCCGCCCAAATGGAATTAAGGCCACCAATACCAGAAGTGACAAAGGTTCCAAATCGATAAGGATCAACCGCATTAGCATTTAAACCTGCATCGGCATAAGCTTCACTTGCAGCCATAATTCCCAGAACAATCACACGATCTAATTTTGCTGCACTTCTTTCATCTAAATATTTGGAGGGATCTAACTGCTTAATTTCAGCAGCAACTTTAACTTTGCTCGTAGCAGTATCAAATAAGGTGATCATCCCAATGCCATTGGTGCCTTTCATCATGTTTTGCCACATGGATGAAACATCATTACCGATGGGTGTGACTGCTCCTAAACCAGTTATGACTACTCTTTTTTTCATAAATCCCCTTTCTAATACATGGTCATGCCACCGTCAACCACAAAAGTTTGCCCGGTGATATATTGCGCTTTCTCTGAGACTAAAAAACCAACCATATGGGCAATGTCCTCAGGAATACCAAATCGTTTTAAAGGGATCATTGCCAGTGCAGCGTCTTTGATTTGAGGAGATAATTTTGCTGTCATATTCGTTTGAATAAAACCAGGTGCTACAACATTCACCGTTAAATTTCTTGATGCCATTTCTCGCGCAAGCGTTTTGCTAAGACCAATAACACCAGCTTTTGCCGCAGCATAATTTGCTTGACCCACATTTCCCATCATTCCAGCAACTGAGGCGATATTGATAATCCGACCATTTCCAGCCTGCATTAGCGGTTTTAATGCAAACTTACACATAGCCCATACGCCTTTTAAATTGGTTTCAATAACTCGATCAAATTGTGTTTCACTCATTCTTAACATTAATGTATCATCGGTAATACCTGCGTTATTAATTAAAACATCAAGTCTCTGATATGTGTTGAGTGTGGTTTGAATTAATTTTTCTGCTTCTGCTAATTTACTCAAGTCTGCTTGAACTGCCATCGCTTGGCCACCCATGCTTTGAATTTGCTTGACTAAATCCTCAGCTGCTTGAGCGGAGGAATGGTAATTTACAACAACGGCAAAACCATCTTTGGCAAGTTGTAAACTAATTGCTAAACCAATCCCAGTCGCGCCACCAGTTACAATTGCCACTTTTTTGACTTGATTCATGCGAGTAGCTCCTTCAACAAGGGTAAATCATGTTGACCATTATATGAAATAACTTTAGCATCTGGAAGTATCTTTTTCACTAAACCTGCAAGGACTGTACCGGGACCAATTTCAATAAAAGTATCAATCTGTTGTGTTGATAAGTAGCGAATGGAATTTTCAAATTGCACGGAAGATTGAACTTGTTGCACTAAATAGTTGGTAAGGTCTTTCAGTTGAGAAAGTGGTTTACCAGTCCAATTAAAAATCATAGGAACTTGACTTGGTTGAAACCGTATCGTTTGAAAGGCATTCGATAATTGTTGAGCAGCGCTGGCCATCAAGGGTGAATGGAAGGCACCCGATACATTTAGGGGAATCGCTCGTTTTGCGCCATTGGCTGTGGCTAATGCCATCACCTCTTTAACAGCGAGTTCATGACCAGAAATGACCAGTTGTCCCGGGCAATTATAGTTGGCGATAATGACTTGATGATGAGGTTTATTTACCTTTAAACAAAGTGACTCTAACACTGGTGTTGGCAAACCAATAATCGCGGCCATGGTTCCTGGATTCGTTCGACTTGCCGCCGCCATAGCGTTAGCACGAATTTGAATTAAACCCAAGGTAGCGGCCAAATCAAGATGACCTGCAATGTGCAATGCCGTATATTCTCCCAAAGAGAACCCAACCAAATATTGTGGTTGAATCGGAAATAAATGTTGCAATTGTCGGTAATATAAAAGCGAAGTTGCCAGTAAAGAAGGTTGGGTATATTCTGTTTGATTTAATCCAGGCATTTGTCCGCTTAAAAGACTTTTTAAATCAAATGAAAGATGTTGTTGAATTTTTTTGTAATAATCAAGCAAGATTGGCGTTTCTTCAATTGCAGATAACCCCATGCCAACGGATTGTGCACCTTGTCCCGCAAATAACACTGCCAATTGTTTCATAAGTTAATTAAAGCTCCACCCCATGTTAAACCGGCACCAAATCCAACCAGCATCAATTTACTGCCTGGCTGTAGTGGATTTGACTCAACATACTCATCAAGGGCAATAGGAATCGAAGCTGCGGAAGTATTACCATAATGTTCAAGATTTAAGAAAAATTTATTTAAAGGTAATTTTTTTAAATCTGCAACCCCTTCAATGATTCGATAATTGGCTTGGTGGGGAATAATTTTGGTCACCATATCCAAGCGACTACCGTCGAGTTCCAAGAGGCGATTAATGGATTTTTCAATTGCATTAATGGCAAATTTAAACACTCGCCTACCTTGCATTCTTAAGACTTCTTTCACTGATAATACATCTTCCATATCGCCTTCAGAGGCGGTATAAAATGAGACGGTTTGATGGGATTGACCCCGACCAATTAAGAGTGCACCAGCGCCATCACCAAATAAAATACATGTATTACGATCGGTATAATCCATGATTTTGGTAAGCGTTTCTGCACCGATGATAAGAATATGTCTGTATTTTGGGCTGTTCAATAATGCTGCTCCAACTTGTAAAGCATAAACAAACCCTGTACAAGCGGCATTGATATCAAAGCAGGTGATATCTCTGTGATTAAGACCTAAACGAGCTTGAACCACTGCAGCCATGCTCGGAGACGCAAAATCTGGGGTAATGGTTGCAACAATAATCGCATCGATTATTTCTTTATCAAATTTTGCTTTTTGAATGGCGTTCAAGGCTGCTTGATAAGCTAAATCAGCCGTGGTTTCTCCGTCAACCTTATGACGGGTTTTAATACCGGTATGCGTAACAATCCATTCATCGGTGGTGTCAACCATTTTTTCTAAGTCAGCATTGGTAATTAAACCTTTAGGAACATATTTACCAGTGCCGATTAGTTTAATGGTTAACTTATTTTCCATGATTTTTCTCCAGGGTTGCTTCTTCAAATATTCCAAAAGCTCTGAATTTCTTTTCGCGATTTTTTAATAAAGTTTCTGGTGACAACTTTAATAATTGTTTTAGATATTTTTGCAATAAAATTCTCAGTTGAGAAAGTGTAAAATGAACATCCTCATGGAAGCCACCTTTAACTTCTGGAACGATGCCATCTATGATACCAAAAGATAATAAATCATCAGCGGTTAATTTCATTAATGCCGCTGCGGCTTTGGCCTTGGTAGAATCTTTAAATAAAATGGAGGCAAATCCTTCTGGCGAAATAATCGAGTAAACGCTATTTTCCAGCATGAGTAATGTATCCGTAACCCCTATTGCTAATGCGCCACCGGATCCACCTTCCGAAAGAACAATGCCTATTAACGGTGATTGAATCGCAATCATCTCAAATAAATTAAAGGCAATCGCTTGTGCTTGGCCACGTTCTTCCGCGCCAATGCCAGGATAGGCTCCTGGAGTATCAATGATTAAAACAATGGGGCGATGAAATTTTTCAGCTTGTTTCATTAGTCTTAAAGCTTTTCGATAACCCTCTGGATGAGGCATCCCAAAATTTCTCGCTATCTTTTCATCAGTAGATGAACCTTTTTCTTGGGCAATAATCGTAACGGCCTGACCCATAAAAGTTGCTAAACCACCAATTAAAGAGGTATCATCACCAAATTGACGATCACCGTGTAATTCAATAAAATCAGGAAAAAGCTGTTTGATGATAAAAGTAGCGGTCGGGCGTTTTGGATGACGCGCCAATCGTACCTTTTCCCAAACTTTTTCTTCGATATTACTCACGTGTTTGTTCTCCGTTGCTGCCGTGGAATCTTAATAATTGAATTAAGGATTGCTTTAATTGTTTGCGTTCAACGACAAGATCAACTTGACCATGCTTTAACTGAAATGCTGCCGTTTGAAATCCCTCCGGCAAATCTTGTTGAATGGTTTGTTTAATCACCCGTGCGCCCGCAAAACCGATTAAGGCACCTTGTTCAGCAACTATTACATCACCAAGAGAGGCATAACTTGCCGCCACACCACCAGTGGTAGGATGGGTTAATACTGAAATAAACAATCCACCTGCTTTGTCAAATTTTTTTAGGGCAGCGGAGGTCTTTACCATTTGCATTAACGATAAAATTCCTTCTTGCATTCTTGCCCCACCACTCGCAGAAAAAATGATGAGGGGTAAGTGTTCTTTTTCCGCATATTCAATTAAGCGGGTGATTTTCTCACCGACCACTGAACCCATCGACCCCATCATAAAAAAAGAATCAAGAACGCCGATTGCAACAGGTAGACCTTGCATCAAAGCCCGACCAGAAACAAAGGCTTCGGCTTGTCCAGTGCTTTTTTTGGAAATAGCTAGTTTTTGATCATATTCAGGCATTGAAAGGGGATTTTTAGAATGTAATTGAGCATCCATTTCAGTAAAAGATTGTGGATCCGTGACCAATTGAATCCGATCCCTAGCATTTAAGCGGAAATGAAATTGGCAATGAGGACAAACTGATAGGTTTTCCACGAGAGCTTTTTGGTAGATGGCAGAGTGGCATTGTTCACATTCAATAAATAAACCATCAGGAATATCGATTTGATTCTTGGGAATCGGTTTCTCGGCAACTTTTAAAAAAGTGCGAAGTTTAGGTTTTTGTTTTGCAAAAATATCACTCATGCATGTCCTTTATCCGTTCGAGGAATCTTGCAACGAATCCTGTATCTACATTACCGGATATAAATTCTTGGGTGTGAAGCAATGAGTAATGAAATTCAATGTTTGTGGTGATTCCATCAACCATGAATTGTTCAAGAGCTACGAGCATTTTTCGAATCGCTTCTTTTCTGGTTGGGGCATGAACAATCAATTTGGCAATCATCGAATCATAATAAGGCGGTACTTCGTAACCGGGGTAAATATGGGTATCGATTCTTACGCCGATACCTCCAGGCATAATTAATTGATTGATTTTACCCGGGGCTGGTCGAAAGTTAGCTTTGACATCTTCTGCGTTAATTCTGCATTCAATCGCATGACCAGTAAGTTTGATTTGTCGTTGAGTAAAGGGTAATTTCTTACCCAAGGCAATTTTAATTTGTTCTTTTACAAGGTCAATCCCAGTAATGAATTCAGTAACGGGGTGTTCAACCTGGATTCGCGTATTCATCTCAATAAAATAATAATTTAAGTTTTTATCAACGAGAAATTCGATGGTTCCGGCGTTCACATATCCTACAACTTTAGCAAGCTTAACTGCTGCTTCACCCATCTTCTTACGTAAACGACTATCCACAACAGGCGAAGGTCCTTCTTCGACCATCTTTTGATTTCTTCTTTGTAAAGAGCAATCTCTTTCTCCCAAATATACGCAAGAACCATGACTATCGCATAAAACTTGGATTTCAATATGCCTAGGATTTTCAATATATTTTTCAACATACAAATTTTTATCGCCAAAACTCGCTTCTGCTTCCATCGAAGTACGATCAAAAACATCCCTAAATTCTTTTTCCGATCGAATAATGGAAATACCGCGACCACCACCACCAGAAGTGGCTTTAATCATGACTGGAAATCCTACTTTTTTTGCGACCTCTAGACCTTCTTCAAGGTTCTCAACAATACCTTCTGAGCCTTCAATAACAGGAACCCCTGCTTTTCGGGCAATGACTTTTGCAGAAGCTTTATCACCAATTTGTCTTATTGCATTGGCAGATGGACCAACAAATTTTAATCCACAACTTGCAACGATTTCGGCAAACTGCTCATTTTCAGATAAAAACCCATAACCAGGGTGAATAAGCGTTGCGCCTGATGCAACGGCAGCAGAAATGACACTATTGATATTTAAGTAACTATTTTTGGATCTTGCTTCGCCAATACAAATGGATTCATCAGCTAATTTTACTGCCATCGTATCACGATCAGCCGTTGAATATACAGCAACGGTTGGAATTGAAAGTTCCTTGCAGGCTCTAATGACCCGCACTGCAATCTCCCCGCGGTTTGCGACGAGAAGTTTTTCTGCCATATTTACTCCTGTGGTCGAATTGAAATAACGACTTGGTTGAAGCCAACCACGTCACCATTTTTACAATTAATTTTTTCAACCACACCGGAGAAAGGGGAAGCAATTTCATTCATAATTTTCATTGCTTCAACTATACATACCGTTTGGCCCTTGTTCACACGTTGACCAATTTTTACAAATGGCTCAGACGTCGGTGAACTCGCTGCATAATAAGTCCCAACTAAAGGAGAGGTCACGTCTTTTAATAAAATATCTTCTGTGGGTTTGTTAGCGACGTTGGTTTGGTCCTTTAAATTAACGTTGGGAGGTAAAATTTTTGGTTCATTTACAACCACAGTCTTAGGTTGTGAGTTGATGGTTTCTTTTAACTTGGAAAGGGAAAGTTTAAAATTACCATCTTCAATCGTCATGGTAGTTAATTTAGACGACTCAAAATATTTAATTAAGTCTTGAACCTTTTTAAAATCCATAAAAATTACTTAACTTTGGGTTTTATAAAGTTAACAATATCGCCAATCGTTTTAAGTTTTTGAGCTTCATCATCTGCGATTTTGACCTTAAATGTATCTTCTAATTCCATTATCAATTCTACCGCATCAAGTGAATCTACATTGAGATCTTCTCTTAGACGAGTTGTAATATTGACTTTATCTGGTTGGACTTTAAATTTCTTTGCAACAACTTCGCGAATTTTTTCTAAAACCATAGCAAGGTCTCCTTTAATGTATGACCCTATGTTATCACTCCACTTGATTATGTCAAGTCTCCTGAAAATCGCAAAAACTATCGATTGAACATTCAAAAACTAAGAATTCTAATTGATACTTATGACAATTATGTTAAAATAATCAAGAAAAGAGGTCTCTATGGCTAATATTAAATCTCAAACGAAACGAATCGAAACAAATCGCAAAGCGGAAGAACATAATTTCACATTTAAGGCAAGTATGAGAACAGCAATCAAGAAAACCAAAGCCCTTTTGGTAAATAAAGACCTTGATGGTGCTAAATTAGCTTTAAATCTGGCAATTAAACTGATTGATAAATCCGTGGCACATGGTATTCAAAAATCTCAAACTGCCTCCAGACAAAAGTCTAGATTAATGAGTTATTTTAATCTTCAATCCAAGAACCTATCACAATAGTTTTGGTTAACTTTAACCTCAACTTGTTGTAAAATTACTTTAATGAAAACTAAATTGGTTTCTCCCTCTAAAGATGGTTATTTCATGCCTGCCGAGTTTTCACCACATGATGGAACCTTAATGCTGATGCCATACCGTGGCGATGTTTGGCGTAACCAAGCTAAGGAAGCCCAAGAGGTTTTCTTGAAAATTGCCAAAGAGATTGCTAAGTTTGAACCTGTTTTTATCGGTGTTCATTCCTCGATATGGGGACAATTTGAGAAAAATAAGTCAAAAAACATTGTTTTTTTTCAAATTGACTACAATGATGCTTGGGTTCGGGATACAGGTCCGACCTTTATCAAGAATAAATTAGGTGAATTTAGAACGATTGATTGGGAATTCAATGCTTATGGTGGAAAAGACTTTGGCTTATATGCCCCTTGGGATCTCGATGACGCTTTAGCACAAAAGCTTTCAACACGCTATGCATTAGACACCTATCGCACCGATGCTTTCGTCATGGAAGGTGGTGCTTTTCATGTCGATGGTGAAGGTTTGGTCATGGCAACAGAATATAACCTACTTCATAAAGGCCGAAACCCTAAATTAACTAAGAAGCAAATAGAAACAAAACTTTTGGAGATGTTAGGCGGCAAAAAGATGATTTGGTTACCTCGCGGAATTTATAATGATGAAACAAAAGAGCATGTTGATAATGTTGCCACGTTTATCGCTCCTGGACACGTTTTGGTGGCAGAAGCCGTTGATCCTAGAGATGCTCAGCAACCGCTTTCTCAAGCTACATTATTAGCCTTAAAAGCGCAAACTGATTTAGATGGCAAACCTTTAAAAATCACCACTGTCGTGATGCCAAAAGCGATTCATCGAACCTATTTTGAATCTGCAGGTTTGACACCCACATCTACGAGTAAAAATCGGCCCATGAATGAAAGACTTGCAGCTTCTTATCTGAATTTGTATTTTGTAAATGGCGCTGTCATTGTTCCTAAGTTTAATCAAAAAACCGATGATATTGCCCTTCAACAAATCAAAGAAGCGTTGCCAGGTCGAAAAGTCATTATGCTAGATACCAAAGAGGTGCTTCTCGGTGGCGGCAATATTCATTGTATTACTCAACAAATTCCTAAAGGGGTTTTATAATCATGCGTCAAGTTACCGTTAGTGCTATTCAAATGGCAATGACTGAAAATCATCAAGAAAATATTGATATTGCGACTAGTTTTGTTAAACAAGCAGCAAAAAGTGGTGCCAATATTATTTTACTTCCTGAACTTTTCATGAGTAAATACTTTTGTCAGATTGAAAATTATGATCATTTCTTATTAGCAAAGACTTTTGAAAATAATTCAGACTTGAAATACTTTCAAAACCTTGCGAAGTCTTTAAACGTTGTTCTTCCCATTTCCTATTTTGAACGTGCCAATCAAGTGTTCTTTAATTCAATTGCCATCATCGATGCCGATGGTTCGATCTTGGGCCAATATCGAAAAATGCATATTCCCACTGGTGAATCTTATCAAGAAAAGTTCTATTTCACCCCTGGCGATACACCATTACAAGTTTTTAAAACCAAATTTGCCAACATCGGCGTTGCCATTTGTTGGGATCAATGGTTCCCAGAAGTTGCTAGAATTCTTGCCCTTGAAGGTGCGGAAATTCTTTTATATCCAACGGCAATTGGTTCCGAACCAACGTTACCGATTGATTCGCAGCCTCACTGGCAACATACGATGATGGGGCATGCTGCGGCAAATCTGACCCCATTAATTGCAGCCAATCGGATTGGCAAAGAAACATATGGTCAACATCATATGACCTTTTACGGTACGAGTTTTATTGCAAATTATGATGGATCCATCCTGCAACAAATGGATCGATTAAAAAGTGGTTTTATTCAAAAAACATTTGATTTAGAAGCGATCGATAAGATGCGTTATTCTTGGGGTGTATTTCGAGATCGCCGTCCCGGTATGTACCAACGCTTACTCAAGAAGTAGGTTTGGTAAAATTGACCAACCACCAACTTAAGGCCTCCACTTTATCTTGGCGGCCTTTTTTAATCCGGTCATCAAGTTGATCTAAACTAAGTAAAATTTGATGGATTCTTTTTAGAGGAAAGCGTTTTTTTGCTTGGGACATTAAACGAATTCTAAATTCATGAATTTTTAAAGTTTGACTAATTTTAAAGGTGTCGAGTCCTTGATCAAGTAAATAACAAACTTTAGCAAACAACTGAAAATGTTTTCCTAACATACTAATCAAAACCGTTGGTTCAATTTGCAGCACCATAAAATCTTGGTAAATCTTTAAGGCTTGTTTGAGATTTTCTGCCATGATTTGATTGGTTAATTCAAAAACATTATCCTCAAGATTGGGTTTAACCATTAAATCAATGGTTTTTTCCTCAATTGTTGATCCATAAACAATTAACTTATGAATCTCTTGATAAAGGCGATCCACATCGGGATAAGTTGAAGCTAATAACTTTGATAAGGCTTTTGAGCTTATCGTTGCACCTAAAGACTTTATCCAATCTTGAGCAAGGATTAAAGCCTGATCTTTTGATGGTATTTCAAGATGCTGCCAATCATGGTTTTTAATGATTAGTTTTGCTAAGGTTAGTCTTTCATCAATCTCACCTTGATATAAGAAGATTAAATCCACATCAAGATTCTTTTGTTTAAGAAAATTTTCTAAAGCTTCTTCATCTTCTTTTTTTTGGCTAGATTGACGAAGAGTTGTTTTTCCAAAAAAAGATGGTTGAGAAATAATCGTTAATTTTTTTTCAGACCATAAACTCGGTTGGAGAATTTGCGATAACCATGTTGAAATTGAAATGGATGAACCGTCCATTTTTTCAATCAAGGTTGTTGGGTCAACCTTGTTTAAATAAGCTTGAAGTGTTTGGTTAATCAATTGGAAAGACGGTGAACTTATCAATAAAATCATACCTATATATTACACGTTTGGTAACGAATTGTCCCCTCAATATCGGTCCGTCTAATTTTAATTTTTAACATTTGCATTCGAGTTAATACCTCTGGATGAGGATGTCCATATCGATTTCCACCACCAAGAGATATTACTGCTTCTTTAGGTTTAATTTGAGTTAAAAAATCTATTGAACTAGAAGTGTTGGATCCATGATGCCCTATTCTTAAAATGTTCGCGGTTAAATGAGGGTAATAACGTTGAATATATGCTTCAGTTTGGATGGTCGCGTCCCCCATCACCAACCACTGACAATCCTGCAATTGAATACCCAACACCAATGAGCGTTCATTATCTTCCACAAGTTGCTGATGGAAGTGCTGGTAATTTTGAATCGTCAACTTTCCCAATTTAATTTTGTTAAAGAGAGTTGTTATCACGGTGCGAACACGAAAGGATTCGAGTAATGAATCCATCGCGCCATCATGATCAAAATCGGGGTGTGTAATCACCAGGTAATCTAAGTAGCGAATATTTAACTTCTTAAAAAAAGGAATAAGGACTTCTTTTGCCATGTCAAAATGCCTAACACCTCCCGTATCGATTAACATGGTTTTACCTAAGGAAACGATTAAGGTTGCATCCCCTTGGCCGACATTGATAAAAAAAACTTCAGAGATCAAATAGTTCTTCAAACCACTCGTTTGGATGATGATGAACATCATTGCCGTCATGAGTAATTTTGTGCGATAGAAATTTAACTTTAACCACGTCGTTATACCAATCAAAATCCCAAGCAAAATGAAGATTGTCTGCATCCATTGATTGACCTCTCCACCAAACCATTCACCTTTGATTAAAGATATATGATTTAATAACGTGACCCATTGATGCGTGATGGAAACTAATCCCGGCATTGAAAATCCGAAATAAAGATAAAACAACCAAAAGGGAAACAGCACACTATGGACTGCTGATAAAGGCAAAAACCATATGATGGAAATATTAAAAATGCTGCCTTCTTTAAACCACCCATAAACGATGCCAACAACCAGAAACGCTAACCAGCGTTTCCATGAATGCAGCCGTGGAAATAAACGGATAAAAAACATCGTCCATATTTGATAAACTAGGTACACAAAAGTGCTTTCTTGTAGCCAAATAAAGGGATGAATCCAACTTTGAATGGAAACCACAATTACTTTCAATAAACTTGTATTTTTTTTCGGATTGATGAACCGGATTAATTCAATGCCATAAACTCGGATCATGCCAAATTGTCTTAAATTCATCAATAGAAATGGGAAGAAAACAATCAGTCTGAGCAAGCGACTACCATCTTCGGATAGTTTTAATTTTAATATTTTATCCATCCATCGATTCGTTAAATAAAAACCCAATCCAGAATATTGGACAACTTCAAAAAGATCGGTTTTAATGCTACTAGTTTCCCACTTCCTTTTCCATAAAAGTTGAGTCACGAATGCTTGAATGGTTGAATCAAGTTCTCTTAATCGCTCCTCGATTCCTTGGTCAAACCGAAAAGGAAAACGAAATCCAAGATGCAGTTGATTGACATTCATCATCCCAGCGACGCCTCTTTGTTTAAGGTAATCTGGAAAACTAAACAAGCCTTCATAGGTCGTCATCCTGAAAGGACTAATAGACCCTTGAATCCATAAAATATCACCCCAGTGTGTCTTTACATTCGATTCTAATTCTAGATAGTAGGCTTCAATACCGTTATGAATGATTGCCCAACTTTGGCGTTGGTCAATAACAAGGTAGTAACTTTGATTCGATGCAAAGATGAGTTGACGTGCAACGGTTAAGGATAAGAAACTTAATATATAGATGCATAACCATTTCATCATTACTGGAATTTTGAACGATAAATAAATGCAAATAAGAAATAAAATGAACCAGCTAATGAATTGTCGTTCAAAGACTGTGAGGTGAAAGACTAAAATTGCTAAGATAAATGCCCAATATTTCAAAGTAAATGGATGTAATTCTTGATTCTTGTAAACGTCGATTGACCAATGCCTGGAACCTCCATAATTTGCTCTAAGTACTGAAATAATCCTTGGTTTTGACGATAATCAACAATCGCGTTAGCGAGACTCGTTCCAATATTTGAAAGCGTCATGAGATTGGTTTCCGAAGCAGAATTAATCCCAACTTTGACAAGCGCGGTGGTTCCACAAACATCATTAGGATCATAAGCAGGGGCAATATAATAATGGAAATTTTCAATCAGTGATGTGCTGATATGAAAGGCATTTTCATCAGCATTAGTCGTTGCTCCGCCTGCTAATTCGATTAAATCTCCTAGCGTTTTATCTTTTTGAATAATGTAAGTTCCTGGTTTTTGAATTTCACCTGATAGGGTCACCGTCGTAAAGTCACTAACCAATGAACTATTCTGAATCGTTGAATTCTGCACAATATTTGGATCTAAATTTAAAAAAACAACTAAGGTAACGATTGTAAAAAATAACACACCAATCATAATTTTAAACATAAAAAAACCTCCAGTTATCAATAGGAGGTTTTATGAAGACTGAGAAGAATAAATTTGACTATTCGATTTTAAGAATTTGAACTTGATAATTTTTGGGCGCCTTTACGGTAACTTTATCATTGACCCTGCCACCCATAATTGCTTCTCCAAGTGGAGAGACGTTACTAATTGTACCATCGCGTGGATTTGTTTCATGCGTACCAACAATCTTGAAGGTATATTCCTTTTTATTTGATAAGTTGAGAATTTTCACGGTTCTACCAAAACTGACAATTTTGGTATTGCCGGTTGCATCATCAACAATCGATGCATTGGATAGAATATCTTCAAGTTGGCGAATGCGTTGTTCTACATCAGCTTGTCTAGCTTTGGCTGCATCATAGTCTGCGTTTTCTGAAAGATCACCTAAAGATCTTGCATAAGCAAGTTGTTCAATTACTTCTGGACGAATAATATCAATTAAGTTTCTTAATTCAGCTTTTAATTTGTCATAGCCTTCGCGGGTTAACTGCACTTTTTCATTTTCCATAGTGATTCTCCTTATACGTTAATGCTTGCTTATTTTAGCAATAAAATGATTTAATTTCCATCAATTTCGTCATCTTCAGTAGATTCTTCCTCATAATTCGCAATCATGGTTTCCGCATAGGCTAACGCTTCCTCACTCGGTTCTTTAAGTTCTTGAGTAATATCATTGTATTGTTTAACACATAAGTCATCCTCAGACGACGGATGAAAATAAATCACATAGGTCAACGATTTGAATACAAAAGTAAAATAAATATAGAAAATTTCAGTTTTACCATTATCTAAGACAATTTCCAAAGTATTATCGAGATTTCGATTCATATTGCTCCAAAATTACGCATGCAGATAAAGAGTCAATGTATTGTTTTTGTTTTTTTTCCGGAATACCCAAAACATGTAATCTTTCCTTGGCTTCTATGGTCGTAAATCTTTCATCAATGGTTCTGATTGGAATCGCCAAGGAAGGTTGAAGCCGATGAAGAACCCCTCTTACCCATTTAGTTTGTTCACTTTCTCGACCATCCGCATGAAAAGGAATGCCAAAAATAAGTTCCTTTGGTTTATATTCCTCAATTAATTGATGCAGGTGTTTTAGTAATTGTTCTTCGTTCACACGAGGAAAGAAAATTGCAGGTAAGGGTAGTATCATCCCTAATTTATTTTTCACAGCAATGCCTAAAGATTTTGATCCTAAATCAAAGGCAATCGAGGTTAGATGGTTGTGTTTTAAAGTATCCATGTCTTGATTAAAATTTGAAGATCAATCATATCCTTACCAGCACCAAACGCTAAATCGGGCTTACCACCGCCAGATCCATGCATGAGTTGAGCGATTGATTTGGTGACAATTGCAGCATTTCTTTGGGTATTTCTGAGACTAGCCCCGACATAACTACCGATCGGATAAGATTCGTTTTCTTTTCCAATCAAAATTAAAAAGGATTCAGGATAAACGCTTTTCAATCGATCAATCACCTTCATTAATATGGGTCTTGTTAAGCTTGATTCATAAAAAATACCATGAAGAAATGGTTTAAGCTTTAATTGCTTAGATAAAGATGTAAAGGTTTGTTCGGCTTGTGACTCTTGTGCAATTGATAACGATTCTTTAAGATTATCTTTTTCGATTAGCAAGGCTTTGAGACGATCAGCAATTTCTTTAGTCGATCCAGCTTTTATTTGATCTCTTAAAGCCCTCATCATTCGTTCTTTTTGCGTGTAAACAGCGTATGCTGGTGCCCCGGCAACAACAACTAATCTACGTGTTCCGGCAGCAATACTTTCTTCAGAGGTAATGATAAACATTCCAATTTCTTGAGTGTTATTAACATGGGTTCCACCACAAAATTCTTTGGAGCGAGGACCTAATGTGACGATGCGAACAATGTCCCCATACTTCTCTTCAAAAGGAGCAATTGCACCTGTCTTTTTTGCCTGATCGATTGGCATGAATTCGATGAGACAATTGGCGGCTTCAGCAATTTGATCATTGACATCTTGTTCAATCATTGCCAACTCTTGTTCGGTTATTTTTTGCGGATGGGAAAAATCAAATCTGGCATATTGATCTCCCACAAATGAGCCTTGTTGAAGAATATGCGATCCAAGATGCTTCTTTAACGCTGCTTGTAATAAGTGAAGAGAAGAGTGATGTTGGCGAATAATTTGTCGGCGCTGACGATTGATTTCTAAGGTGAGTATATCTCCAACTTTAATCACCCCAAAGCGAACTTGCACCTTGTGCAGATGCTGTTTATGTGGGGCTTTTTGTACATCAATTACGTCTAATTGAGAGCTCATGTTCGACATCGTACCGAGGTCTGAGGTTTGACCACCACTTTCAGCATAAAAATTAGTTTGATGTAAAATAATTTCTCCCTCATCTTCTAATGTTGTTTTTTGAATACCATCTTTAAAAATGCCAATTACTTTTCCTTGAATGGTTTTTCCATCATCCATGAAACGACTTTCTTGCTTGAAAGCTAATAAATCTGCAGATTGTTTAGCCATCGAACCAACCATTTGCCGCGCTTGTCTTGCCCGTTCTCTTTGGTTTTCCATTAAGTTTTCAAAACCAGTCATATCGACAGACAATTGGTGTTCTTCGGCAATTTCTTTTGTTAATTCAACCGGAAATCCAAAGGTATCATAAAGCTTAAAGGCAATCTCACCCGTAATCGGTTTCTTTTGATCGAGGTATTGTTTTAACAGGGATTCACCATGCTGTAAGGTTGATAAGAATTTTTCCTCTTCCTGAAGTATCATCTTGGTAACGGTTGATTGATGAAGTTGTAGATACGGGTAATCTTTGGACATTATTGATAATACTACCGGAATTAAAGTAGTGAGAAAGGGTTTGTTGATGCCAATTTTCTTACCGTAACGAACGGCACGACGAAGAATTCTTCTTAAGACATATCCTCTTCCTTCATTGGAAAAAATAGCGCCATCCGATAAAGCAAAAGTAAGGGTTCGAATATGGTCAGCAATGACCCGATATGGGCGGAATTCGCTTTTTTCATAACTAATGGATGCTAATTTTTCCGTGGCTTTGATAATTGGAAAAAATAAATCGGTTTCAAAATTCGTGGGCGTCGATTGAAAAATACTAACTAACCGTTCTAATCCGGCTCCAGTATCGATATTTTTAGAAGGTAATTCTTTATATTTATCTCTGGAAACGCCGGTAATTGCATTGAATTGTGAAAAGACAATATTCCAAATTTCGATATATCGGTCATTAGAAATTTCTTCTTTTAGTAAGCGGACACCCAAACCCTTTTGATCATATTTTGGACCGCGATCATAAAAGATTTCCGTATTGGGACCACAAGGTCCTTCACCAATTTCCCAAAAATTACCTTCGATCGCAAAGAGATGATCGGCTGGAATCCCTAATGATTGCCAGATTTTAGGGGTTTCATGATCTAAAGGGGAATAGGTCATATACAGTTTTTCAATTTCAAAACCAAACCATTTCGCACTGGTTAAAAGTTCAAAAGCCCAGGTAATCGCTTCTTTACGAAAATAATCACCAATCGAAAAATTTCCTAACATTTCAAAAAAAGTATGATGACGGGCTGTATAACCCACTTGTTCGATATCATTTGTTCGCAAACTTTTCTGGGCGTTCGTTAAGCGTTTATTTTGTGGTATTTCAGTACCATCAAAGTACTTTTTCAGTGCAGCAACGCCTGAATTGATCCATAAAAGTGTGGGATCTTGAAAAGGAACCAAACTTTTTCCTTCGATGATTTGATGACCTTTTTCCGCAAAAAATGTCAACCACATTTGGCGAACTTGAGATCCTGTTAAAACTTTCATAAACTCTCCTTTAAAGAAAAAAAGTACCTACGCAAGGAACGAATTGATCGCGGTACCATCCTTGTTCATTGTGCTGATGACAATGCCCTTTAAAACCTTAACGTGGTTAACGGCAATGATTAGTTGCTGATATTGAAGTGGCCTTCGTTTAAGCATGTCCAACGCTTTCACCTAATCGTTGTCGCTATTGACATTTCAAACGATTTGTTTCAACAAAAAAATTATAACATACTAAAGTCTTTGCTGACCTTGGTAATAAATTTGGTCAATCAAACCACCACCTAAGCACTCACCATCTTGATATAAGACTGCACCTTGACCAGGGGTAATGGCCTTATAACCCTTAGGAAAGGAAAGGGTTAAAGTTTGCTTGGTTAAGGATTGGATGGTAACTGGTAATAAGGCTTGACGGTGGCGAAAGCGAGCCATATAGGATTTTCCAATTTTAGGAATCGTACGAATCCAATTTAAAGAGCCTACGGTAATTTCATCCGATAATAGGAAAGCATTATCTTCGCCTTGAGCAACATAAAGGATGTTATTTTTAACGTCTTTTTTGACAACAAACCACTTATCACTACCCAGGGATTTAGAACCGCCAATACCTAAGCCCTTTCGTTGACCAATGGTGTAATAATAGACACCTTCATGATGACCCACAGGTTGCTTGGTTTCCATATCTATCATGATGCCGGGTTGTGCGGGAATGTAATTTTTTAGAAATTCCCTAAAATTTCTTTCGCCAATAAAACAAACCCCAGTAGAGTCTTTTTTTTCTGCAACTGCTAAATCTAGACCTTTAGCAATTCTTCTAACCTCTTCTTTTGGGATATCGGCTAATGGAAAGAAGGTGTGTGCAAGTTGAGCTTGTGAAATTTGTGACAAAAAATATGTTTGATCTTTATTATCATCCACTGATAAATGCATCCCGGCTAAACCATCTGGATGATCGACTCTTTTTGCATAATGACCCATGGCAATATAAGTAGCCCCATGACTCTTTGCAAATTCATAAAAGGCATCAAACTTAATATATTTATTACATAAAATATCGGGATTAGGTGTGCGACCCCGTTCGTATTCTTTAAGAAAAAAAGAAAAGACATGATCCCAATATTCTTTGACAAAATCAATCCGAAATAAGGGGATATCCAATTTATCGGCCACCAATTGAGCATCGTTAAAGTCGACTTCTTGTGGACATAAATCTTGATTAAGCGTTGGGTTACCTAATTGGTCTGAATTGGCTAAAGCATCCCAATTTCTCATAAATCCAGCAATCACGTCGTATCCTTGTTGTTTTAATAAGTAGGCGGAAACGGCAGAATCAACACCACCACTTAATCCAATCATCACTTTAATTTTATTGTTTTTCATTGCTATCTAATATTAAAGTAAACGGTCCTTCATTGTGAACTAAAACGCTCATATCCGCGCCAAATTCGCCAAATTTCACATGAGGATAAGAAGCGATGAGTAATTGTTTTGTTAAGCTAAATAGTTTGTTTGCTTCATCGGCAGTTGCCGCACTTGAAAAGGATGGCCTTCGACTAGACTTGACATCGGCATAAAGTGTAAAATTTGGGATACAAAGTATTTCGCCGTGAATATCATGGATCGTGAGATTGGTTTTGCCATTTTGATCAGGAAAAATTCTCAAGTGCAACAATTTATTGATCATGTAATGAATCACATCGGGTTTATCAAGATGCGTAAACCCAACAAAAAGAACCATTCCTTTTTGAATGGTGGTAATGGATGAATGTTGAATACTTAAACTAGCTGAGGAGACGATTTGAATAACAACTTTCATGATTCAATCCAAGCATGGACAATCGATTGTGGCTTGGAGGGTTTTGAAGAGATCGTAAATGCATGCGCAACCATATCGATTGTCTCTTGATTAAGCGCAAGGTTAGTTTTAAGTATGGCTAAATTAGCGCCGATGAGAACTTTATCACCGATTTTATGGTGAAGCATAATCCCAGCATTTGGATCAATCGCTGCTTCCTTGGTTAAACGACCCGCACCCAATAAAGAGGCAGCTTGGCCCAAGGCTAATGCATCAATTTTAGAAATATAGCCTGTTTGTTGAGCCTGAATTGGTATGTCATATCTTACTTTTAATAATTCGCTTTTATTTAAATCTTCAAAGGAGCCACCTTGTGCTTTGATAAATTCAATAAATTTAGCATAAGCTTGACCGGAGGTTAACACATCCATGACATAATTTCTTGCTTCTTTCATTGAATCGGTTTTTTTTGCTTGAATGAGTAGCTTCGAGGATGCTTGAATACTTAGTTCAAGTAAATCTTCGGGTCCTTTTAGTTGAAGCGTGGCTGCCGCTTCTAATACTTCATTACGATTTCCGATTGCATAACCTAGAGGTTGATCCATATCGGTTAACATTGCTCTCGTATCCCGTCCTAAAGATTGGCCAATTTTAACCATCGCTTTAGCAAGTATTTTTGCTGACTCAAGGGTTTTCATGAACGCACCTGAGCCAAATTTCACATCTAATAAAATTGCTTTAGCACCAGAAGCAATTTTTTTACTCATGATTGAACTGGAAATAAGGGGTATCGATTCTACTGTACCCGTGACATCGCGTAATGCATAAAGTTTTTTATCAGCAGGAACTAACTCTAACGTTTGACCGATAATAGCCATACCTACTTCGTTAACTTGTTTCTTGAATCTTGTTGGACTTAGCGTTGTGGTAAACCCAGGAATGGATTCAAGTTTATCAATCGTGCCACCCGTATGTCCTAAACCCCGACCCGACATTTTCGCAAGTTTTAAACCTAGTGCGGCGACAATCGGTCCCACAACAAGAGAGGTTTTATCTCCGACACCACCGGTAGAATGTTTATCGACTGTGGTGCCATGAATACCCGATAAATCTACCGTCTCTCCGCTTGATACCATTGCCTCTGTTAACCAAGCAGTTTCTTGATCATTCATACCATTAAGTTTGATTGCCATTAATAAAGCCGCAATCTGATAATCAGGAATTTTCCCTTGAGTGTAACCATGGACAAAATAGATAATCATGTCTTTCGATAAAGATTGTTTTTTAACTTTTTGGTCAATAATGGTAAGTATATTCATATTATTTCCTTGGTAGGGTGGCATCCAACAATCTCATTTTATCACTTCTTAATTGCATTAAATTTTTAACCATTTCTGCAACTTCAATCGTAGATTTACCTTCGTACATATCAGGCGAAATTTTATCAAGAAAATCAACTTGTACAGGATACTTTTTCCAATCAATCTTGGGATCTAACGGCCGAAAAAAACCATACGTGACCATAGGTAAAATGGTCGCTTTTGCTTCCATGGCTTGTTTGAAAGTTCCTGCTTTAAAAGGTAACATTGGATTTGAATATTGCTTATTGCGTGTTGCCTCTGGAAAGGCCAACCAATGGGTATCTTTTTGCATTAAACTACATTTCATGACTTCCAATTGGTCTAATTGAGAACGCACGCTTTTTCGGTTGATAAATAAGGCATCAATCGAGGCAGTTGCATCGCCAAAAATAAAGGATCGCCGTACCTCTTTTTTGGCAATAAAGCGAACAGGATTTTCAAATAAATAGATGAGTAAAAAAGGATCTAACATTGAATGGTGATTACAGACAATAAAATAGGGGCCTTTTTCTTTGGTAACTTCTGGATGATCCAAGTAAAGTTGGATTCTTAGAGTCCGATAAAGCCCATGAATTATCTTGCGTAAACGGGCGTAACGAATGGTTAAAGGAATCCGCTTTTTAAACCATACATTAGGTAAAATAATAAAAAGGTATCCTACAAATAATTCTAATAACAAACGAAACCCTAATCGAAGGTACTTAAACATACCCATATTTTACTAAATTTTTACTTAGTTCGTTAGGATTTTAACGGCAAGTGTAATGGTTCTAAAAAGTCGCAAATAATCGTTGGTCCGATTCCTTCAAGCACTTCAAGTCTTCCCTTGACGCCAATCAATGTTCCAATTTTCATCGTCATAAAATATTGATTGGTTGCCCTGGTCCAATGTTGTATCGGAATCTTATCCTCAATAAAGATGCCGTTTTGATCTTTATAAGGCCTTTGAATTTTAATGAATCGAACATTATCTTTTATCGGCTCATCGATTAATCCAATCACCATGACATTTGAAATCATACTTATCCTCCAATATGAAATAGTTTAATGGAGAAATTAATTGGAAAATCCCACCAATGTCTAATTATTGCTTCAACATTAAAAACCGCAAAGGAGGAATATGCGTAAGATTTAAAGGTTGATCCACTTGCGACTCCCCATCAAAGATAAGTGAGAGGTTCTGTAAATTTGCTGGCATTAAAATTTGATGTAGTGAAGGATTCCAAATTAGAAAAAAATCATGATTCGATAAATGGTATTGAACGCATATCACGCCATGGGCGAAACGGTTAAATGACAATTGTGATTCATCCCAGCCTTTTGGAGCAAGGGTCCTAAAAAGTTTACGTAATTGAATTAAATCTTGAAAGGCTTTGATCATCCAAGCGCGTTCGTCTAATAGTCGATAATGAAACTGATTGACTTTATCACCTGATTGGTAAGAATTATGATCACCATTTTTACTGCCACCAACTTCTTGTGCCATATGAAAAAAAGGAATGCCATTAGAAAAAAGAATTAAACTATTGGCAAAAATAATTCTCCGTAAATGAAACATTTCACCCTCGTTGGGTTGACAGCCCATCAGTTTATCAAAAAATGTATTATTATCGTGGCATTCAACATAATTAATCGATTGAGATGGCTGGCTAACTTTGGTGGGTCCTAGGTGTGGTAAATATGAACCTAGTAATAATGAAGGTAAAATGTGTCCGGCATCGATATTTCCAGTAGCAAAACCAGGGAGGTGTAAATCATGGTCATTATTTCCGCCTTTTAAGGTGTTGCGAAATAAATCATTAAAAAAAGCAAATTCTGTCATTAAATGACTATTTTCCGTAATCCCTTTGGCTTCTTGAGGGAGATGAGTTGGCATATTCCAACCTTCACCATAAAGCATAAAATCAGGTTTGATTTTTCTAAGTTTATGTTGGATTTGATAAAGGGTTTCTCGATCAAGAATACCCATCAAATCAAAGCGAAAACCATCGACATGATAGTAAGAAACAGTGTGGACTGCAGCTTGGACGATTAAATGCCTCACCATTGGTTTTTCTGATGCTAAATCATTGCCACAATAAGAACCATTACTCATTTGTCCATTGGGTAGTTTTCTAAAGTAATAACCTGGAACAATTTTTTCAAAAGGACTATGTTGATAATCATAAACATGGTTATAGACGACATCAATATTAATGCGAATACCGGCTTGATGATACTGACTGACAAGTTTGAGGAAATCACGGATGCGCGAACGAGGATCTTTTGGATTCGATGCAAAACTTCCTTCTAAAGAAAAATAATGATAAGGATCATAACCCCAGTTATAAGATTGAAGACTATTAAATTCATCAACACTGCGAAAGTCTGTGACCGGTAATAATTGAAGATGGGTGATTCCAAGCGACTTTAAGTAATCAAACCCGACAGGCTGATGATGTTTGGTTTTTTTGTTTTTTTCAATCGCACCCAAAAAAGTTCTTGGATAATGAAAAGCTATAGACGGATCACTTGATAAATCGCGGATATGCGCTTCATAAATAATGGCGTCTTGATAATTTTTAAATTTAGGAAGCAGATTATCATGCATCTCCATGGTTAAACTCTCAAGATTAATCACAACACTATAAACACTGTTTTGACTTAAACCAAAACTGTAGGGGTCAATCGATTCTTGATATTGACCGTGATTAACGATTCCATATCGATAATATTGGCCATCAAGGTTAGCTTTAACTTCAACTCGATAAACACCATTAGCTTTCCTTTTCATTGGATAAATATGATGTTTTTGACCCGTTTCATCATAAAACACCAAATCGACGTTCGAAGCAAGCGGAGCCCATACTTGAAATACAGTGAGAGTTTTTGAATATTCGTATCCCAAATGTTCTTTGGATGCATCAAATTCTTTATCAAATGTTTCTAACTGCATTAGCGCATCAACACGTAACGGAATGCTTCCAATCTGTTCGATGACGACAGCATAACTGTTACCAAGTGTAAAAGGGACTTTAGAACGAAATTGATAATTAAATAAACCATTGATTTTTTCTTCTTTAATCAGAGAAAGCGAAGATATTTCAAGAGAATTCGTGAGGAGTTTAAGTGATTGAATTTGTGGCATGGATAAAGCTACTGAACAAGCATAAAGGAGATCTAAGGAATTCAATAATCGTGCTTGATATAAGTTCATAGATTTGCCTTTTCTATTATAACCATTGCCACGGCATATTCACCATCATGAGAAATTGAAAGGTTGATTTTCTGTTTATGGAAGAGGATAAATGGGGCGCCATCGTTTTCCGAGAGAACTTCAATTTCTGATAAAGCAGGGGTGATCGGACTACGATAAGCCTTGATGAATGCTTCTTTTGCAGCAAAACGTCCGGCTAAATATTGGGAAGGTTGATGATGAGATAAATACACTTGATATTCATTTGGGGAAAGCACTCTTTTTGCAAGTGTAGGTTGATTCTCAAACCGAGAAATCTTGGCCAAATCAATACCAATCCCATGTATGGATGATTTATTTTTCATCATCATCTTCTTTGAAATTAGGGTTCACAAGGACTTTTCGACCACGATTGTTATTTGGATTATCAAGAGAACCATCAATTATCCCATCTTGTTGAAGTTGCTTAAATATTTTTAGAGCGCGAGGATAGCCGGTACTATAAGTTCGAGAAATCCAAGACATTGAAACATAATTTCTGACGCTCGCAGCAGCTTTTATTTCGCCATATAGAGGATCAACTAAACCTTCATTCAACGAAACAGGGACCCCAGATGCATCAGCAATTTGTGGTGTTTTATCAATAAGATTTAAAAATCGTTCATCATATTGAGGTAATGATTGATTACGAATAAAGGCACAAATACGTTGTATTTCACTATCGGAAATATATGGCGCTTGAACTCTAATTTCTCCATACCTTGCAAACAAAGGGTTGACCAAATACATGTCACCGTTACCGCCTAAGATTTCTGCACCCGCATGGCCTAACATGGTGATGGAATCTACTTGTTTACTGACCCTAAGCGCTACAATCGTCGCAAGGTTATTTTTGATACTACCAGTCAATATATTCGTAGTAGGACGTTGGGTTGCAATCAGTAAATGAATCCCCGCTGCTCGAGATTTTTGCGCAAGTCTCTGGACGATATCACTTATTTGTGGATTTACATTGATTAAGTCATTGTATTCGTCGATGACCGTAAAAATAAGTGGAAGCGTTGAAAGATCATGCTCTTCAGCATATTGATTGTACGTTTCTAAAGAAATCGTTTCGGTTTCCAAAAATTTTTCGTAACGTGATTCCATCTCATCAATTAAACGTTCTAAGGCAATTTTTGCCTCCACCACATCAGAGATAATCGGACATAAAAGATGCGGGAGATTTTTATATTTTGATAATTCAAATTTCTTTGGATCAATGAGTAATATTTTTGCTTCTACAGGCGTTGTACTCATTAAAATCGAGGTTAAAAAGGAATGAACAAAAACCGTTTTACCGCTGCCACTTGAACCAGCAACTAACAAATGAATAATTTCTTTAGGCGTTAAAGCGATGACTTCTCCAAGAATATTTCGTCCGAATGGTAAGACAAATTTATGTTTAAAAAGTGGTTGAGATCTTAAATCTTCCAGCAACTCCTTGTATCCCACCATTGAAATGCGTTCATTGAGGACTTCAATTTGACTAACCGTTTTACCTGGAACAAGTTCTTTTAATGACATTGGAAAACCGCCTAGGGCTACTGCTAAATCACCTAAAACTCTTTTAACTTGGCTAATTTGCGCCCCTTCATCCATTTTTACATCAAAAGCCGTAACAGCAGGACCAATTTGATAATTAACAATCGCTGCTTCAATACCCAACGCCATAAATTTTTGATTTAATATTTCTACCCTTTTTTTGGTCGTTTGCTCATTAAATTCAATATCACTTAAAGCCGAACGAGCATCGAGCATATCTAAGGAAGGTAATTGATAACTTTTTGGTTTGGGAGATGATGGCGGTGAAATTTTCCCTTGATGAATCATGGAGGGGCGTTGTAATGGGGATGGTTGAAGAGGGGGCATAACAAGATCGGGAACTTCAGGAGCTTCGTAGGTACTGGATAAAGAGGCGGTTTCAACTGGCGGGTGTTTTTCTTCATCGTTTGACGTTGTTGCAGATGAAGATTTTATTGAATTAGATGAATTTTTTTGAAACTGAACTTTAGAAAGACCTTGAACACTTTGACCTGGGAATAAAGAACGATAGGTTTTTAAACCTTGACCATTTTCCGAGGGTTCAGCATAAACACTGGTTTTTTCTTTTGCAGGTTTGATATCGGCTATTTTTTGAAAAAAAGCTTTTTCATTTTGTTTTCGTTCAATCTGTTTGGCGACAAATTGAATCAATTGTAACCAGATTAACTCAAGACTTAAAGCAATACCAATAATTAATAAAGTAACCCATAAAACCAATTGAATATTCGATAAATTCAAACCATCCATCATTGCGACTAAAAAGTAACCGATTAAACCTCCACCAATCGAGGCTGGTAATTCAATTTGGAGGGAATTGAAAGCCGGAAATTGCGCAAGAAAAACTTCGATAAAATTGGTCAATGAAATCGAGGGACTCGGATCAATAAATGCTAATCCATTAACTGTGGCAATCGCTAATAAACTTAACAATGAAAGACTAATGCCTAGTAAGGTTAATGACCATTTAAATTTTAAAAACGGTCGATTTAAAAATAAGGCAAGCCCATAACCGATAAAAAATAAATATCCTAAATACCTTAACTGACCAATCAAAAACCCAAATCCTATATTGATGATGATGGCCACAATACCTTGATTAATTAATCCTAATAGTGTTAGTAAAATTAAAAACGATCCAAGGCCTAATTTTAAATATTGGTCTTGTAAAGGAGGAAAACGCGACGCATCAAAGGTGGTTTTTAATTTCATTTACCATATTATATCAAGGAAAAATAATCAATTTGTTGAAGATGTTTTTAAAGGGGGTAACAATTCGGGTTCTTCATAAACGACAATCAAAGGCAAAATCACAGGATTTTTTCCATTAATACGTTTTAAAACTTTACTGACCTTTTCGATTAAATTAATTTTGAAATCATCGATAGACATGGAAAATTTATGTTTTAAATAATCGTCAATTTCTGTTGAAAAAACTTGTGTCACTTCTTTTATGATATTTTCAGATTCTTTCACAAAAACAAACCCCCGCATTTGAATGTCCGGGCCGGCAATAATGATTTTTTTCTTTTTGGAAATGGTAACCCCTAAAATCACGATTCCATCTTCAGCAAGGCGTTGCCGTTGAACAATAACATCTTTTTTTACATCACCGACCCCGAGGCCATCAATGAGAACGTCACCAGAAGGAACTTTGTCTAAATCGTGGGTTAATAGGCGTGGTTTACCATCATTAAATTCAAGAACTTGACCATTATCCATTAAGAAAGTATTGGAATGATTAAGGCCAGTCCCAGCAGAAATTGCTAATTTGGCGTTGGCTACTAAATGCACATATTCACCTTTCATCGGAAGATAATATTTGGGTTTTAATAAACTAATAAAGGTTTTGATGTCCTCTTCTTGCGCATGCATCCCTCGAATTTGTTTACGAGTAATATTGGTAACTTTAGCCCCAGTTTGATAAATACCATCAACGGCGTCGGTGGCAAGGATTTCAAATGCTGGAGCAGAAGGACAGGCAACAATAAATGTGTCTTGTTCATTTAAGACAAAGGTTTTGTCTTCATTTGCATTTATCGCCAGCTCATCCATTTTTTTATAAACTTTTTCCCCTTGACCCATCATGATGATGACTTCATCACGAATCGCAGTCCGCAAATGATTTTCTCTTGAAACGACTTTTTCTTTCGGTAAAAATAAACTACCCAAGTCAACAAAAGTTTTGATATAGTTTTCAGTTTCTTGATCATAAAAAATAATCTTTTTATTTTGTTCAATTGAGAATTTAATCACTTCTTCAAGGTTATAGACGGATTGGTTGTACAAGGCAATAAAGATTCGCCCTTGAGCCATTTGAAATGGTAAAACAAGGTGGTCCTTAAGGCGATGATTAGGGGAACAATATCCAGGGCGATCAGCAGAAACACTTTCAGTTAAAAGTAATAGAGTTTCTTTTTCGGCAATCTTGGCAAGTGCATTCAAGTCATGTTTATAATTTTTGCTCGTATTATATTCAACAATGAAGTCTCCAGAATAAACGATATTGCCATAAGGTGTATCAATACTAAAACCGCATGAATCCATGACACTATGAACGGTTTGAAAAAAATGAAAATGATATCCTGCAATCATTACATGACTGGTAGGCTGAATCAATTGTTCGTTAAAATTGACATTTAAGTGATTTTCTAAAGTAAATTGTTTCAGTAAAGCTAATGTGGCTTTTGTCCCATAAACTGGAGCAGGTGCTTTTGTGTACAGATAAGGTAAAGCTCCAAATTGATCATCATGGCCATGTGTCACAATATACGCACGAAGGCGATGACGATTTTTGACGAGGTAATCAAAATTAGGAATGATGGCATCAATCCCTGGGTTACTTCGATCAGGATACTTTAAACCCGCTTCAATGACAAAAAGGTCTTGATCAAATTCGATCCCTAGCATACATTTGCCATGCTCGTCTAAGCCACCTAAGGCAAAAACGCGGATTTTAAAAGACATAGAAGTCCTGATGAGTTATGAAATTCATAAATACTAAATTATTATACAAATCCAAAAGTGAGAATGCAAAGGATTATTTCGCAAATTCTTTATGAGATAAAGCCACGCGACCTTTTTCGTCAATTTCTGTAACTTTAACTTTAATTCTTTGTCCGAGTTTGACAACATCTTTTGGGTGTTCAACGCGGGTATTTGCTAATTTTGAAACATGAACCATACCATCGGTGTCACCAAAAAGGTTTACAAAAACACCATACGCTTCAATTCGAACAACTTCTCCTTCAAAAACCTCACCAATTTTGGCTTCTCGCGTTAAGGCTTCAATCATTTTAGCGGCGCGATTGATCGGTTCGCGATCTTGGTGATAAATCATCACGCGACCATCCTGTTCGATGTCAATTTTAACACCGTTACATTTTTCAATGATCTCATTAATCACTTTGCCACCAGCACCTATCACATCGCGAATCTTATCAACAGGAATACGAAGTTGTTGAAGTTTTGGAGCATATTTACCAACCTCAGCACGGGGCTTACTTATCAGTTGCTCCATTTTTTCACGAATAAATGTTCTTGCCTTTAATGCTTCTGCAAGTGCTTCGACAATTACTTGGCGATTAATTCCACGAATCTTAATGTCCATTTGTAATGCGGTGATACCTTTTTTTGTACCAGCAACTTTAAAATCCATATCACCAAAATGATCTTCTAAGCCTTGTATATCGGTGAGAATTGTATAGCGATGTTTACCATCGAGAGGACCTGAGGTAATTAGACCCATTGCAATTCCTGACACCATCCCAGAAATAGGAACGCCTGCAGCCATTAATGCCATGGATGAAGCACAAATACTCGCTTGGGACGAAGATCCATTGGATTCTAAAACTTCAGAAACAACCCGGATTGTATAAGGAAACACTTCTTCTGAAGGAATCACGTAACTTAAAGCCCGTTCACCTAAAGCACCATGACCAATTTCTCGGCGACCAGGTGTTCCCATTCTTCCAACTTCACCAACCGAGAAAGGAGGGAAATTATAATGGTGCATAAATCGCTTTTTATCTTCATCAGTTAGGTTATCAATAATTTGCACATCATTTAAGGATGCTAATGTCACCACAGATAAAACTTGAGTTTGCCCGCGGGTAAACAATGCTGAACCATGAACACGAGGTAATAAATCCATTTGCGTGTCAAGCGGTCTAATTTCATCAACTTTACGACCATCTGGTCTAATTTTTTCTTCGGTGATTAAGCGACGAACTTCCTCGGAAATGATGGTCTCTAAAATCATTTCAACTTCTTTGAGCGTCTTTTCTAAATCATCATTACTTGGGTAACTTTTCTTTTCGAATAAGGTTTTGACTTCTGTTTTGACAGCGTTGATTTTATCTTCGCGTTCAAGCTTATCTTTAGTAGAGATGGCTTTAATCATCTTAGCTTGAGAAAGCTTTCTCACTTCTTTATTGATGGTTTCATTAACACGGTAAAATTCGATCACACGTTTAGGTTTACCGACTGATTTGATAATTTCTGCTTGAAAACGGCAGAGTTGTTTAATCGCTTCATGTCCAAACATCAAAGCTTCAACCATATCGGCTTCGGAAATTTCTTGCGCGCCTGCTTCCACCATGTTTATCGCTTCTAGGGTACCGGCAACGGCTAAATGTAAATCGGATTGATTTCGTTGTTCGACAGAAGGATTAATCATGAACTGACCATTGATTCGTCCAACGAAAACACCCGCAGCTGGGCCATCAAAAGGAATATCAGAGATTCCTAAAGCCAGCGCCGAAGCAAAAAGAGCAGTCATTTCAGGAGTCGCATCATAATCCACACTTAAAACGGTGTTGACGACTTGAACTTCATTACGAAATCCATCGTCAAAAAGGGGACGAATAGGCCGATCAATCAGGCGAGCCGTTAGCGTTGCATGTTCACCAGGTCTACCTTCTCTTCTTAAAAAAGATCCTGGTATCTTGCCAACGGCATATTGTTTTTCTTCATAAACAACCGTGAGTGGGAAAAAATCCCCTTCTTTTGCTTCATCACTTGCAACTGCCGTTGAAAGTATTACAGTTTCGCCTAAGCGAACTAAAACTGCCCCATCAGCTTGTTTAGCAAGTTCTCCGGTTTCAACAAATAAAGTCTTACCAAAAAAATCTAGTTTAAATGTCCTCTTGCTCATAATTGCCTCTTTCTTTCATTTAATTCTAAAAAATTATAGCACAATTAAACTTTTATTCGCACGATTTCTGTAAGGACTTTGACCATTAATTCTGCATCTTCAACCACTAAAAATTCATATTTTCCATGATAGTTTTCACCACCCGTTGCAAGATTGGGAGTAGGAACGCCTTTGAAAGTTAAATTTGCGCCATCCGTTCCACCTCTAATCGGGACTGGTTTTACCGTTAAACCTAATGACTGATAAGCTTTAAGAGCCCGATTTAAACCCTCCGGCTGTTTTTTAATTGCCGGGGCCATATTGAAATAACTAGCTTTAATGTCGATATGGATGAGTTTTTGCTTCAGCGTTTTGTTCATTTTATTCGTGATTTCAATCATTAAGTTTTCTTGTTTTTTTAGTGCTTTCAAATCATGATGACGGATAATGTACCGAAGTTCAGTTTTCTCTACACTACCAGAAGACTGAGTTAAATGAATAAATCCTTGGTATCCATCAGTGGTTTCAGGTTTTAGATCTTTGGGTAAACTTAAGTGAAATTCTGCTGCTAAAGTTTGACTATTAATCATTTGACCTTTAGCTGAACCAGGATGAATCGCTTTGCCTTGAACGGTGACGATAGCACTAGAAGCATTAAAATTTTCATAATTAATTTCTTCAACAGGACCACCATCGAGAGTGTAAGCAAAATCAGCCTGAAAAAGTTTTGGATCAAAGTGCACCACACCCCGACCAATTTCTTCATCGGAGGTAAAACCAATTTGAATTGGGCCGTGCAAAATTTCTGGATGATCTTTTAAATGCTGAATCAGAGTCATAATAATCGCAATACCTGCTTTATCATCTGCACCTAATAATGTGGTTCCATCCGTTGTCACGATTGTTTTCCCTTTGTGCTTTTTTAAAGAGGGGAAAATTTTAGGGTCGAGATAAATTTTTTGTTCACGATTTAAAGTGATGATATCGCCATTATAATTTTTTACAATATTCGGTTTGACATTTTTTCCACTCATTTCAGAGGCAGTATCTACGTGGGCCATTAAACCAATCGAAGGTGCCTTAGATTTTGAATTGGCTGAAATGGTTGCATATAAAATTCCACTTGATTCTAAACGAATCTCTTTGACACCCAAATCAATTAATTCTTGTTTTAATAAATGCAAAAGATCAAATTGTTTGCTTGTGGATGGAACGGTCGAAGAATCTGCATCAGATTGAGTATCAATTTTTACATAACGAACAAATCTATCAATCAAGTTCATCTACAACTCCTTATCATCAATAAAAAAACCATTCACGAAGGAATGGTTTTAAAGCATTATTTTCTTAAACCAAGTTTTTCAATGACAATTAAGTAACTGTCGCGGTTGGATTTTTCTAAGAAACGTAATAATCGACTGCGGCGACCAACTAAAACAAGTAAACCGCGGCGACCATGGTGATCATTAGGATGCCCTTTTAAATGCTCCGTTAATTCTTTAATTTGTTCTGATAAAATCGCAATTTGAACTTCGGTTGAACCGGTGTCTGTAGCGGATTTTCCATAGGCTTTGGTTAAATTGGCAACTTGCTCTTTTGTTAAACTCATGATGTTTCCTCCTGTTTCATGATCGGCCTTATCAGCGATCACCTAGTGGAAACGCCGGTGAACATCGATTAAGGTCTAAAAGCATTATAGGTCTTTACTACTAAATTGCAACTAAAAATCTTTGGGTAAGGTTGGTTCTAGCGCTAAAGCTTTTGCCTTATCTTGATCCATTTGTTGAATCAACGCATCTTTTGAGGGAAACTTTTGTTCCGGTCTTAAATAATGTAGGAATGCTACTTCAACATGTTTTTCATATAAATTTCCTTGAAAATTCAAGACAAAAACTTCAAGCGTTGGATGATTTAAGTTAGCGACGGTTGGGTGAAACCCTAAGCTCGCTAATGAATAATACGTTTGCTGATCAATTTTGATCAAGGTTACATAAACACCATTCTTGGGTAAATAATAAGGGGAATCCAAAACGATATTCGCGGTAGGATAACCCATTTTTCTTCCCTCACCTAAGCCCTTACCCACGAAACCCTCCACAATATAAGGCCTACCTAAAAATGCTGGAATTTTATCTAGTTTTCCTTCATCAAGATTGGCAACAATATCGCGAGTCGAAATCTTCTTTCCTGCAATCAAGAGATTCGGAACAATCAAAAGTTTAAATCGAGAATCAAGGTTAATTGTCGAGGTGTTACCTTTACCCTCTGAACCAAAGGTAAAATCAGGTCCGCACACAAGCTGCCTTCCACCAATTCCATAAAGATAATCAAGAAATTGTGTGGGTGTAAGGCCTTTAACGTTATCATTAAATTGAACTACAATTAAATAATCCACTTTCAGTTTTTCAAGAAGCTTTTTTTTGGATTTTAAAGGTGTTAAACTTTGTTTCTCTCTACCTGGTTTAGGATTGCGATCAAAGGTTAAAACTGCCAAAGGTTTTCCTAATGAGGCCGCTTTTTTTATTAGGGTTTGATGACCAAGATGAACGCCATCGAAATAACCCAAACAAATCGTTAATTGCGGAATCAAGAATGGTTTAGATGTTAGATCCGTTTCCCATACTTGCATTAAAATAACCCTCTTACTGGCTTAAAAACATTTCCTTCAGCACGGTCATAAATGGCTAAAACTTCCTTTTGCCCATCAATGAGTAATAATCGAGATTTTGAATGATTATGAATAAATGGTTTTCCATCTTTAATCGCTTTGATTTGGATTGGGTCGTTAATCACAACTTGATCCATAAACGATAATGCTTGATAAACACTCAAGCGATTTTCAATCGTAATGGTATCAAGTGATTTAGCCGCGGCAAGTTTATATTGACCAATCGCAATACGAGTAAGATGGGTTAAATGCCCAACAAGGCCAAATTTTTGCGCAATATCCTCTGCTAAAGTTCTCACGTAAGTCCCTTTGGAACATCTTACAGAAAAGCGAATAGAATCTTTCGTTAATTTGATCAATTTCATTTCATGAATATAGATTTGCCTTGTTTCTCTTTCAACGGTTTTTCCTTCTCTAGCTAATTTATATAACGGCGTCCCATTTTGTTTGATCGCAGAATACATCGGTGGTGTTTGCATTTGCGGACCAATCATTGATTCTAACGTGTCATTGACATATTGATCATAAAGCTGAATTAAGGGTGTGGTTGCAATGACATTACCAGTTAAATCACCGGTATCAGTCTTTGAACCTAACTGTAAGGTTGCTTCATAACGCTTATCTAAAGCTTCGATAAACATACCTGCTTTGGTGGCTTTACCAACCGTTAGAATCATTAACCCATCGGCAAAAGGATCTAAGGTTCCAGTATGACCAACCTTTTTTGTATTGAATTTCTTCCCGAGACCATCGACTAAATCTCTTGAAGTAATACCACTAGGTTTGTTTAGTAAATAAATTCCATCCATTGATAATGTTCCTGTAACATCATAACATTATCATTAGAAAGAAGGCATCATCAATGACAGCACCGCATTTATTAACGATTGTGAATTCTCCATTAAAAGTGAAACTAGTCACCACCGCATATGAAGGGATGACGGTTAGTTATTTACGATACAAAGTCTTTGTTGAAGAACAACATATACCCGTGGATGAAGAATTTGATGGTAGTGATCTTACCAGTGTCTCCTTTTTATTTTTTTTAGACCATGTTCCGATTGGGACTATGCGTTACTACAAAGACGATCAACAACAAATTCATCCCGGACGAATCGCTTTATTAAAATCCTACCGCATGCAAGGTTTTGGAAAGACGATGATGCGATGGTTTGAGCAATACATCGTTGGACTTTATCCTAAAGTAACGATTAAATTACATGCGCAATTATATTTAAAAAAATTCTATCTTGATTTGGGTTATAAGCCAATTGGAAAAACGTTTTTAGAAGCGAATATAGAGCACATTGAAATGGAAAAAAAGTTAACGAGAGCTACTTTTTAAGTTTAGCCTTAGCATCGGCAATAGTCTTTTCAAGTTTTTCAGCCTTTTCATAAGTATCATCAAGGAAAAATGCCAGGTCTGGAACTTTATAAATATCCATTCGTTGGGCCAATTCAGTACGTATAAAACCTTTCGCTTTTTTTAAAATTTCTAATTGTTTCAAACTATCTTCGGCACCCATAAATGATACGAAAATTTTCGCATAAGTGTGATCAGGGGTTACTTGTGCATCGGTTACGGTTATAAACCGAACTTGAGGATTTTTTAGTGAAAATTGAATAATATCGGTGATATGTTTTACGATGGTAGAATTCACTCGCGATTGTCGATGGTTCATGCTTTATCCTCCACCATTTGATAAGCCTCGATGATATCGCCCACTTTCATGTCTTGGTAATTTTCAATGACAATTCCGCATTCAAAACCGGTTTTTACTTCTTTGACTTCATCTTTTAATCTTTTTAAAGAACTGATTTTCCCTTCGTGGATGATGGCACCATTACGGAGTAAACGAATCATCGCTTGATTCAGCATTTGCCCACTGGTAACCATACCACCGGCAACCACTCCAGCTTTGGTTAATTTGAAAATCTGACGAATTTCAAATTGACCAAGTTTGCTTTCAACCATTTTGATTTTTACTTTTCCCTTCATCATTGCTTCAACTTCTTCAAGTAAAGCATAAATAATACGGTGTAGACGAATATTCACTTTTAATTCATTTGCTTTTTGTTGAATCGATGAATCAGGGCGAATATTAAATCCATAAATCAGGGCTTTAGATGATAAAGCTAACATGACATCATTTTCAGTGATGGCCCCAATATCGGTTCTAATAATCTTCAGTTTTACCCCTTCTGCATTTAACTTCTCTAATGAAGCTTTAATCGCTTCTAAGGAACCAGTATTATCAGTTTTAATGATGAGATTAATAGAGGTTAAATCACCTGCACTGAGTTTTTCATTTAACGCTTCAATGGAGTTAGTGTTGTTGGATTGCCGTGAATTTTGCGTTTTAAGCAATTGGCGTTTTTCTGCAATTTCTTTCGCTTGTTTTTCAGTGGGGAAAGCCATAAAAGAGTCGCCAGCAATGGGAACTTCACTCAAACCAATCACTTCAACTGGGGTCGAGGGCGTAGCATTTTTTAAAGCTTTATGGTACTCATTTGTCATTCTGCGTACTTTACCATAAACACTACCAACCACAAGATAATCAGAAGCGTTGAGCGTTCCGTTTTCAATCAGCAAAGTTGCTTTTGGTCCTTCGCGTTTATCTAATACTGCCTCTAATACTGTTCCAGATGCATAACGATCAGGATTCGCTTTTAATTCTTTCACTTCTGCCATGACTAAAATATTTTCTAACAATTCATCAATACCAGTTTTATTTTTAGCGGAAATTTCTACAAAGATATTTTCCCCACCGTACTCTTCGGCGATGATGTTTAGCTTCATCAATTCATCTTTAACGCGTTTCGGGTTCGCGGTTGGTTTATCCATTTTATTGATTGCAACGATAATTGGAACTTCTGCAGCAACAGCATGATCAATGGCTTCTCGCGTTTGTTGCATGACACCATCATCGGCGGCAACCACAAGAACCACGATGTCGGTTACCTTGGCACCACGACTACGCATCGCTGTAAAGGCAGCATGCCCAGGGGTGTCAATAAAGGTAATTCTTTTACCTTTAAATTCTCGTTGATAAGCCCCAATTGCTTGGGAAATTCCACCAAATTCACCTTCTGCAATTTTTGAGCTTCTAATCGCATCAATTAATGTGGTTTTACCATGATCAACATGACCCATAATGGTGACAACAGGTGGTCTTTCTACCAAATTTTTTGCAGCATCTTCCATCACGTATTCTTCAATATTTTCAGCAGCAATAACTTTTTCTTTTTTGAAATCAAGACCATAATGTAAACATACCAAGCCAATGGTTTCATCATCGAGCATGGCATTCATCGTAATCATTTTTTTATTGAGGAAGAGAAACTTTATGATTTCAGGGGCGGGTTTGTTGAGCTTTGTCGCGAAAGCACTTAGTGTCATCGGTTCGTTATAAATGAAAACATCACCTGCTACTTTTGCAGTTTGGGTTTTTCCAAGATTACCTTGGGTATTTTCTTGTCTAATGTTCGGCGTTTTTTTCATAAACTGTCTCCTTCTCTTTTAGTGTCATTGCCAAGTTTGCGTTGGTGATCGCAAGCATTACTACTTGTTTGATTCCCGTTAATTCGGATAATGCCAGTTTGGTTAATGCCACAATCCAAGGAATTTGATAATGGTGCAAACGTTCTTTAATTAATTGTTGATGATGGATCGAAGTATCAGCAGCGATAATGACATAATAAACTCGCTTTTTGGCTAATGCACGCATCGCAAGTTCACCAGTCAAGTAAGCTTTTGCTTTAATCACAAAGTGTAATTGCTGTAACCATTTATCCATGCAGTAATTTTTCGAGTTGATAATAAAAGCTGTCGGTCGGTTCAATGTCTAAATTTTTTTGAATGAAGCGACCCTTTTTCAGTTTTTCAAATACATTAACATCCTTTTTAATATAGGCACCGCGACCATTAAGTTTTCCATATGGCGTAAGATCAATTTCTAAACGTTCCTCTGGGGTTTTGACTAATCGAATCAGAGATGATTTAGGTAATTGTTCGCCCGTCACCATGCAACGACGAAGTGGAACATTACTTTTCTTCTTCGTAATATTCATCGAAATCCTCAATTTCGGTTTCGGTTTCTTCTACTTCAGCGGTAGGTGTTTCTTCAGTAACGGGTGTTTCATCATCATAAATCTTCATAAAGTTTGCCGGATTAACAGGTTCAGAACTGGCAGCAATATTAGGTGTGGCTGGTTTATCGTCGCGTTCTTTTTTCTTAAATGGTTTTTTCTTTTTATCAAACCGATCTGGTTTTGGTGTTCGGGCTTTTTGTTGTTCAAGTTGTTTTTCAAGCTCTTCTAAAGTTTTTGTTGTTTTCACTACTGTGACTTTTGGAGGTTCTTGAACGACAGTTGGTTTCGTCATGACTTTTGTAACTGGATTTGCAACTGGATCCATGACCTTCTTGTTGGCGACGGTTTCAGTTACAGTTGGTGTCAACACTTCTAAATCCTCTTTATCTTTCGAAACTTTTTCAACGATAGCATCATCCTGATGCGGTGACATCACATCTTCCATTGTAAAAGATTCATCATGAACACGATTTGCGGTTGGATTGATTCGTTGACCTTGGGTAGGATTGGGTAATGCTTCTCTTTGTTTTCTAAGGTCATCTTGCGATCTTAATTGATCCACCAATAAATACTTCAAACCTTCAGCCGTGGCTGCAGATAAGTCTTTAATTTCAATTTGATAACCGGTTAGCTTTGTCGCTAAGCGGGGATTAACACCGCGACGACCAATTGCCGTACCAAGGTTTTCATCGGCAATAATCATCGTTGCTTTTTTATTTATTTCATCAACAATGATACCAGTCACTTGCGCTGGTTTTAATGATTCAACAAGATATAAAGGTAAGTTTTCAGTGTAAGCAATAATATCGATTTTTTCTTTATCCTTGGCATTACCTAACTGACTGACAATTTTTTGAATACGTGATCCATTTTGACCAATACATGCACCGGCGGCATCGACATTCGGATCAAGGGAATATACGGCAACTTTAGATCGTAATCCAGCTTCGCGAGCGATATCTTTGATAATGACAGTACCTTCATAAATTTCTGGTAATTCTTCTTCAAATAAACGTTTAAGGAACCCTTCATGAATTCGAGAAACAGCGATTTGGGCGCCTTTGGTTGTGGATTCGACATCCACAACATATAGTTTAATTCGGTCTCCAACTTTAAATGTTTCGCCAGGTATCCGTTTGGAACTTGGTAAATATACTGAGGTTCTACCAATATTGACAATGGCGGAACGGTCATCAATTTTTTCAACTTGACCGACGATCATTTCGCCAATCTTATCTTTATAAACTTCAAATAAAGCAGATTTTTCTGCCTCAGCAATTTTTTGTCTAAGGATAGCTTTAACAGTCATCGCCGCCGATTTTTGAAAATCTTCTGGGGAAGCTTCAATTTGGTAAGTATCACCAACTCGATAGGAGAGTCCAAGGGCTTTGACTTCTTCTAATGAAATTTCTAAAAAATCATCCTCAACGTTCTCGACAACAGTTTTAAGCTGAAATAATTTAATGATGCCTTTTTTAAGGTCAATATCCGCTCGAACAAGCGCATCGTCGATGGAGCCTAATTGTTTTCGATATGCCTTTTCTAATGCTTCTTTTAAAGCAATAACAATCGCATCCTTTGAAATGCCTTTTTCTTGTTCGATAAGATCAATCGCTTGAATTAATGCTTTCGTATCAATCATGGGGGGTAATTTATTTCATTGCTACAGCTAATCTTGCGTAGTCAATGTCCTTTCTTTTTATCGTCAGTATCTTTTTTCTCGATCTTATTCTAACTTCGAGTTGAATTTGCTCATCTTGAATCTCAATTAATTTTCCCTCTAGCATATTTTCACCTTCAAACGGGTGCATTAGATGTAAGTAGACGAATCGCTGGATATATTGCGGTAGTTCATCAAGATGAATCGGATGCTCGACTCCTGCGCTTGCAACATCGAGAACATAATGCTCGGGAATAATGTCGGCCTGGTCTAGGATTGGACTAATTAATTGTGTTACTTGAATGATTT